>ENA-OSIY01000335-OSIY01000335.1-marine-metagenome-genome-assembly--contig:-NODE-335-length-26844-cov-24.637688_pt1 | contig 26844 bp, 44 predicted proteins | sample MGYA00237884_ERZ534233 | MGnify/ENA primary metagenome ERZ534233 (study PRJEB26412, sample SAMN06343840) | marine metagenome | isolation source: estuarine water | place: USA: Columbia River Estuary... | reverse complement strand
CGCTAAACAACAACAATTTAATAAATTACAACAAGTATTTCAAAATTTAAAAACAAAATAATATGGCTTTAGATTTATCAGCACTTACAAACTATGTAGAAGAAAATGCCCAGCAATTAACTGCTGCTGCTATCTTTAGTGCAAAGACTGCTTCCTTAATTGAAGCGAAAGGTAATGTTCAAGTTGGTATCAAATCAGCAGAAACTATCAACGTCTTGACTACCGATGCGGTATTCCAAGCAGGTGGTACTTGCGGATTCAGTTCTAGTGGAACAACTTCTATTACTCAAAGACAAATCACAGTAGGTAAAATCAAAGTTCAAGAGGCAATTTGCCCTAAGACTTTTGAAGCAAAGTATACACAAAAGGCATTAAGAGTAGGTTCTACTTACGATTACATGGCTTATGCAACAGATTTCACTAACCAAAAGGTTCAAAGAATCGGTGCAGCATTAGAAACTGCAATTTGGCAAGGTGATACTGCTAGTGGTACTGCTAACCTAAATAAATTTATGGGTTTTGCAACTATCATCAATGCTCTAGGCTTTGGTGGTTCAGGTGACCCAATCAATGGTAACACAAGTGCATTAACTACTTTGACTAAGTCAAATGTAAGACAAGCAGTTGATGAGATTTTCCAAGCAATTCCTGCTGCATTGTTAGACAAAGATGATTTTGTTATCTTCTGTGGTAATGATACATTCCGTGAATATGTAGTAGCACTTCGTGATGCTAACTTATTCCACTATACAGTTGATGCTGCAAATATGGAAATTATAGTTGCAGGAACAAACATCAAATTAATTGGTGTGAATGGTTTGAACGGAACTGACTACATGGTTGGTATCTGTATGAGTAACATGTACTTAGGTACTGATATGTTAAATGAGCAAGATAAGTTTGAATTGTTCTATGCAAAAGAAGCAGATGAAATGAGATTTGTAGTAGAATTCAAATTAGGATGTCAAGTAGCATTCACAGATGAGGTTGTTTTCTGGAAGAAAGCATCAGCATAGTAGAAAATAATATGGGTGGGGATAATACTCCACCCTTTAACTAAATAAATTTATTAATATGGCATGCGCATTAACACAAGGATATACTCTTGATTGTAAAGATAGCATAGGTGGTTTAACTACGGTTTACTTCGCTCCTTGGGAAGATTTAGCGACAGTCACTATTGCTGCAGGAGTTGTAACGACGCTTACAATGGATGCAACAAAAGTGTTTTATAAATATGACCTTGTAAAAGAAAGTTCAAATTTTGCAGAAGCAGTAAATACAAATGTAGCAAATGGTACTGTTTTCTATACACAAACATTAGAAGTAATTTTGAACAAATTGCAAGTAAACACTAGAAATGAAATCTTGCTTTTAGCTAAAAATAGATTAGCAGTAATAGCAGTTGATAATCAAGGAGATAAGTGGTTCTTAGGAGTTGCTTATGGTCTAGACTTAACAGGTGGCGGTAGTGCCACAGGTACTGCATTCGGTGACAGAAGTGGTTACACTTTAACTTTCACAGGTAATGAGAAAGAATTAGCACCGAAAGTAACTGCTGCTATCCCAGTCACTTAGATTTGGTTTGTTTACATATGGTTTTTTGGAAAAGGCATCCTTAGGGGTGTCTTTTTTTTTATACAACTAACAATTTATTATATTTACTATTATGATTAGACTTACAAAAAATGTAACAGGGTACATATATTTGAGTTTACAGGACAAAAGGCTTACATCAAGTGATTCCTATATAATATTATTTGTAAATGAAGTAACTAATGAACAAGTTAATCTAACTTTGACAGATGTTAGTTCATTCAAAAGTAGATATTCTAAGTTCCAAGTATTGAATACATCATTTGATACAGAAACAATAGGATTTTGGAGGTATTATGTAACACAGGCAGGAAGCGGTGCTACAATTATAGCGACAGGTAAATTTGAATTAGTTGATGCCAATTTAAGTGATACAGAAGTCATTAGATACAATGGGTATAATGGCTCATATAAAACATATACAGTATGATTAAGTTCTTAAAGTTTGACCAAGTGCCATTGCCAGTCTATAAAGAAGTGAAAGGCAAGGATTGGATATATTATGGGGAAAAAAATGATTACCCTGATTATCTATTGCGTTTATACAACAATAGTGCAAAGCACAATGCAATTATAACAGGCAAGGTAGATTATATCTGCGGAAATGGTTGGGATGCTAAATCCGAAGATGAGATGGATAAGGCAAAAGCCTATACAATTTTAGATAAGGTTAATACCAAAGGAGAAAGCCTTACAGACATAACTAAAAAAATGGCTACTGACTTATCAATATTTGGTGGCTACTATTTACAAGTTATTTGGAGTAAGGTTACAGGAGAGATTGCTGAATTGTATCATATTGATTATTACAAGGTTAGGACTAATTCTATTAATAATTGCTATTATGTAGCTGATGATTGGATAAAGAATGGTCAAGTCAACCCTAGACCTAACTATTTAGAATATCCAAAATTTGATGATAACAATAGAAAGGGAAGTCAAATTCTATATTTTAAAGAATACAGAGCAGGTTGTAATATATATTCACTTCCTGATTATAGGGGTGCTATTTCTTATATTGAATTAGATATTTGTATAGGGGAATACCACTTGAATAGTATTAACAATGGAATGTTTAGTTCTAAACTTATCAATCTTAATGGTGGCAGGGTTAGTGAGGAGGAAGAAAACAGGATTGAAAAGCAATTTAAAGACAAATTTAGCGGCTCAAAGAACGCAGGTAAGTTTATGTTAGCTTTCAACGATAGCAAGGAAAATGAGCCATCTATAATTGATTTAAGCGGTACTGAACTTGACAAGCACTTTGACCTTTTGAACAGGACTGTCCAACAAGAGATATTTAGCGGTCATAAGGTAACAAGTCCTATGCTATTCGGTATTAAAACAGAAGGGCAATTAGGTGGAAGGGCAGAATTGCGTGAGGCTAGTGAGTTGTTTCAAAACACTTACATTAATACAAAGCAAAAAGAGATAGAGCAAGTTATCAATTACCTATATTCTTTTAATGATTTGACTGCAGAATTGTTATTAAACAAAACTGAACCGATATCATTCCAATTTGGCGAGGCTATTATCAGTACTAATATGACACAGGATGAGATTAGAGAGAAGTTGAGCCTACCAATGATTGAAAAACAAGAAACAGATGTCAGCCAAAACTTAATTAATTCACTTAATTCATTGAATCCTACACTTTTACAGAAAGTATTGGAAAATATGAACACAGATGAGTTAAGGAGTTTAGTTGGATTGATGCCAAAAGTACAAGAAGTTGTCGTTGAACCTGTCACTCCAACAGAAACTATGCATATTTCATGCAGTCATAGTAAAAATGATAATGAAATTATAGCATTATTTGAAGGAAAAGGTTTACCACAAGAAAACTATATAGCATTACAAGAGGATAGAATGTTATTTAGCGATATGGATGAGTTTAATAGACATCAAGATTTTGCTGAATACACATTGAACGCAGTACAGGAAAACATTGTAGCTACTATTAAAGGTAATCCAACTGCTACAATAGAAGATATTGCAAAAAAAGTAGGTGTAAGCAAAAGTGTTGTAACAGATAGGTTAAATACATTGCTTGATGATGGAGTTGTAAAGGAAAAGATTAGCAAAGATGGTACAATCACAAGGTCATTAAGCAAGTTAGGAGAATCTTCAATCCGTAAACTTACACCAATCACATCATATAAGGTTATGTATAGTTATACTGAAAGACCTAGCGTTCCAAAGCCATTATCACAGAGCAGACCATTATGCCAAAAACTTTATGGCAGTAAGTTATATTTCACTAGAGAAGAAATCCAAAACATAAGTGACCAACTAGGGTATTCTGTATTTCAACTTTGCGGTGGATGGTATACAAATCCAAACACAGGAGTTACTACACCATATTGCAGACACGAATGGAAACGAAATGTTGTAATTGAAAAAACATCACGATGAGCGCAAATATTTTAATGATTAGTGAGCAGTCTTTTAAAGATTTTACGATTGCTTCAAATAATATAGATTTAAAAAATCTAACACAGATTATCAAAATGACACAGGATAGATTTATTCATCCGTTATGTGGTAGTGCATTGTATAATAAAATATTAACTCTTATAAATGATGGAACTATTACTAGCGGAGGCAATGCAATTTACAAAACATTACTTGATAGTTACTTAACTGATACTTTATTTAATTATGTTCTTGGAGAATTACCAATGGCAATGCAATATAAATTTGTAAACAAAGGGGTAATGAAAAAGACAAGCGAAAATAGTGAGCAACCAACATACGCAGAATTACAAAGCATAAGCAAGTATTATCAAGGTTATGCTGAGTGGTATGCTGAAAGAACAATAAATTATTTAACTGCTAATTCTACATTATATCCTGAATACCTAAATCCAGGAAGTGACATAACTGCTATTTGGCCTACAAGCAATCAATATAGGACTGCTATAAATTTAGGCAATGGTGAGTTAGAAGATACAAGACCATATAGTGAAAGATATCAAGGTAATCGTTATAAAAAACCATATTAAGATGGCTTATAGTAAGAATGAAAAAAAACTAAAAGAATTTTTAAAAAAGAAAGATGAGTTTAAGCAACCTAATATCAAAAATAAAAGCAATACAACAAAGCCATCCAATGATAAAAACATTCGGAGAGGGTGATATCTATGATTATGTTGATAATGGTGGAGAAATAGAATATCCTGTATTGTGGGTTGTCGTACAACCATCTAGTTTTGTAACAGGCACATTGCGTTACAGACTTTTACTTGTATTTGCAGATTTATTAACAGAAGATAAATCAAATAGATTGCAATTACAAAGCGACCAATTACTTGTTGCTATTGATGTTCTATCTAAATTAAAATTAGATAATACATATAGTTTCAATACAAGCCAAAATGTAAATATAGAGTTATTCCAAGAAAGGTTTGATGACTTCACTGCAGGTGTTTCTGCTAATATTGAAATCATTGACCCTACTCCTTTAAATTTATGTGAATTCCCAACTTAATAATACAAAAATGACAATGTTTGAGAGAGATGAAATAGGTGTACCATCAACTTTAGGTGCAATTTTATTTAATGGTATGCAATTAATGGGTGTTGAACTTGTGAACATTGTTTTCACTTGGATAATTTCAATTCTTTCTATTGTGTATCTAGTATATAAAATTAAAAACGAAAAGAAAAATTATGATAGACGACAAAACAATAGAAAGGATAGCACTAATGCATCCTAAACTTCGTGAAGAAGTAAGAGATATATATTTTGAAATAAGTGCAGCACTAACAGGCAAGGCATTTTGTAGGTTTTCTTATACATTAAGAACATTCGCAGAACAAGATGGCTTATACGCACAGGGTAGAACAACAAAAGGTAGTATAGTTACAAATGCTAAAGGTGGTTTGAGTTATCATAACTACGGATTAGCACTTGATATTGTATTGATAGATGGTAAGAATGCTAGTTGGGATATTAGAAAGGATTTTGATAGTGATGGCAAGGCTGATTGGATTGAGGTTGTAAACATATTTAAGCAGTATGGTTGGACTTGGGGTGGAGATTGGAAGTTTGTAGATGCTCCACACTTTGAAAAACCATTAGGATATCCTATCCGTACACTACTTGATATGTATAACAAAGGCAAAGTAGATAAAAATAACTATGTGTTAATATGAAAGTGAATAATTTTACACAATGGAAAACAACGACATTGGGATTGATAATTATAATTGCTTGTATAGTGAGTGTATTTATCAAAGAAGTACAATGGTCGGATGCTTCCTTTGGTATTGCAGTTGGTCTAGTCCTTATTTTCAGTCCTGATACTATTATCACTAACCTTAAAAAGTTTATGAAATGAAAAAATGGTTTAAAGAATTTTGTTATTTATACACTAAATGTCAGCAACATCAATTCATTGGTAAGATATGAGGTATTTAATAATCTGCTTATTATTTGTCAGTTGTGTTTCTGAAAAGAAAATAGCTAAAATATGTGCTGATAAATATCCTATCAAGGATAGTACCATTATTATTGAAAAGATAGATACGACTTACGAATATATTAAGGGAGATAGTATTAAAGTACCTTTCTATTTGAAAGGGGAAGTGATTTATAAGGACACAATCTGTCCACCTGTTAAAGTTCCATTGGTTACAAAATCAAAAGAAAAAATTGTGTATCAAGAAAATACAGCAAAAAGTGCATTATTTGAATACCAAATGAAAGACATGAGTCAAAAATTGGCAAAAGTGAATGATGTTAATAAGAAACTAGAAGAAAAGTTACAAAGGAAAACAAAGCAAAGAAATATACTATTCATTATATTAGGAATCATAATTTTATTCAAGGTCTTTAAGTACGCATTATACCGATGGTTATCAATAAACTAGGAAACAATATCACTAAAATACAAATAAGTGGTAACGAAAAAACTTTACTTTTAATTTCAGATGTACACTACGATAGTAAAAGTTGTGAAAGAGAATTACTAAAACAAACATTAGATAAAGCACTAGAAAAAAACGCTATCATATTATTCAATGGAGATTTCTTTGATATGATGCAAAGTAGAAATGATAAAAGAGGAATGAAAGGGAGTTTAAGGAAAGAATATCTAGGGGATAATTACTTTGATTTAGTTATTGAAGATGCTTACGAATTCTTAAAGCCATACGCTAAAAATATATTAGTAATGGCAGATGGTAACCACGAAACTGCTATTACAAAAAACTATGAAACAAATCCTTTAGAAAGATTATGTTATATGTTACGAAAAGAAGGTGGTAGCAATACACAACATACAGGATATCAAGGATGGTTAGTATTAAGTTTTACCCATCAAAACAACAATGCCGCATATTATATTAAAATGCATCACGGAAGCGGTGGAAATGCTAGGGTAACAAAAGGTATTATTGAACACAATAGAATGAGTACCTATGTTGAGGGTGCAGATTTAATATGGTTAGGACATACACATACACAATATTGCGTACATTCTACGATAGAAAAAATAACAAGTAGTAATGTTTATAATGTAGATTTGCATAAAGTTTATCATATTCGCACAGGTTGTTGGAAACAAGAATATAAAGAAGGTGGATGGGCAGTAGAAAAAGGATTCGGTCCATCAGAAATTGGTGGATATTGGGTTGAAATATTAATGAAAAGGATATATATAGGCAAGGCAAGAAAAACACAAATAGAAACAAAAGTATATTCTACATAGTATGTGGCTAGAAATTGAAGTCTTATTAAAAGACAGAACTATTAATTGGCAAGAATTAGGTTTTGACATCCAATACGATTTCGCTAGAAGGATGGTAAGGCTTGATGAAATATATTATCTACAAGAATTATTGCCTGAAATACAAATACTAACATTCCAAGACCAAACTACAATTTACATTCGTGGAGATTATGAATCATTAAGGGATAAAATACTCCATTTACAAAGTGATATAGATGAGGATGATTGATTTATATCTATATACTATATAGCTAAAAACAGACTAAAAACAAGCTAAAAACAGCATATTATAGCTAAATATTAGCTACATAACTGCTTGATTATTAACTTGTTATGTAATTATTGTAAATAAATTTTATAACCTTAAATAAATATCTTATATTTGTATCAGCTCTTTGAAATACGGATTTGGGATATATATATTTTTTTTATAATATATCCATTTGACAATTTACCCAATCAGTTGTACAAACTCAGTTTAAGTAAAGTACCTAAATAAAGCAAATCCCCACTAGTCAATTCCAATCCATCTTGCCTAATCATTATTAACAGAGCAATTAGCTTCTACATAAAATGAAATAAGAATAGAAAATTGGAAAACTTGAAAAAGGCAAGTAACACAATCTCAGTAGAAAACAAAGAGTCTATTTACAATGAACCTAAGAACCACAGGGCCGATAACCAAGAAACTGCTTAGGAAAAACAATTTAGTTGTAAAATTTCACAATGGAACACTTTGGTAAGTTAATCCATCAATGCAAGAAATATGGTTGTGCGAAGGTCGGGTAATGGTAATCCTTAATTGGAAGTTACCCTTTATAAAATTTGGTGATGTGCAGCAGGCTGCCTGAATAGTTCAAGTCATTCCATCATTGCTAAAAGTGGAGTCACCACTATAATCTCGGAAAAAACAAAATGGAAACATTAAAAATCCAAACAATCAACACAATTTCAAGTAAAATTAATTTTTTACTTACACGAGTTCAAAATTCAACAGGTTCGTTACACACAAAAGATGATGTGCGTTCCTTACTAACGAATTTAGAAAACGAATTGTATGATGAATTAGGGCAAGTATTTGATAACACACCTGTTGTAGAAAACTCTACCGACCAAAGATTCACACTAGATGAAGTATTAAGTGTTATTGAAAATCTTTCTTATTCTGAATACACATCAGCAGATACTGATTCAGCAGAATTTGAATTAAGTTATCGCAATCAAATAGAATTAAATTCATGTGATGTTGAATTTGATGAACAAGAATTTTACAAAGATGTTGAAAATGGCTTAACAGAATTGTTAGAAGAAAAACAATTAATAGCACAAACAACAGAAGTAGAAACAATAACAATAATTGACTAATCTTAAAATCAAATCAAATGGCAACTCACATTACAATCGCAGAATTATTAATCATCAGTATAATAAGCATCCTATCATGGGTGCTTATTAAAACTATTTATCAACATTTTAAAAATTAAAACATGTATCAAATCTTTGTAACAAGACAAACAAAAAGACTAGACAATTCAATGACTAAATTTGAAGGCTATCATAGGCTGAAAATATTTGATTCAGAAGATTATGGAATAGCAGTTGATGAATTCAGTAAACTTTTAAAAGAAGAATTAGAATTCATTAGCATAATTGATTATTCAGTTATACATTCAACTTATGAATTAAGTAATTATGATGTCAAGAATCATACACATAAAACTTTGAGGGTAATTACATTACAAAACTTTTAAATCAATCTTATGAGTAAAGACAGAAGGCAAGAAAAGATAAGTGTATCAACTTATCCTGCCACACAACTATCATTCAACGAATGGTGTAAGGCATTAAATGTATCATCACAATACATAAACAAGAAATTGTATGATATGTATAATCGCACAGATGCTGAAAACAATATTCTATCTAAATTCTTAAAACAAAAAAAATGAGTAAGAAACATTATGTATGGGCAGCACAATCAGTCATTGATGAATGCCGATTCAATGAACTATCTGATTTTCAATCTGCTAGTTGTTACATTCATTATGTAACATTCTTTAAAGTATTCGGTACTAAATTCAATCAAAAAACTTTTGACACTTATATTGTCAATAAACTTTCTAATTAATAATCAAAGGGTGCAGCATCTTACACTGCGTAACGCTATGAAAAAAGCAAACCAAATCTTAGAACAGGCATTTAGTGGTCTTAAATTACAAGACGATTCTAATGCAGAACGAGTTGCAAATTTACTTGACCAATTCGGTTTACGATGGACAGTCAGTAAGCAACCATTATTCTTAAAGGATGGTACAGAAACTCCATTCGTTGGAGTTGTAAGGGATGATACCCAAACTGTATTCACAACTTGTAAGGATAGTTATAACCCATATCAAAATAGTGAACTAGCAGAATTGCTAATTCGTATTGCTGATAAGGGCGGTTACAAAATTCACGGAGGTGGAATGTTTAAGGCAGGTGCAAAAGTATATGCACAACTTGAAAGTGGTAACATTATAAAAAGTATTGGCAAGAACAAGGACAAGGTTGTTGGTTACACGACAGGCATTAATTCGCACGATGGCACTAGAGCATTGCGTTGGGGTGCGACTAATATAACTATCAGTTGCCAAAATACATTTAATGCTGCTAGTAAAGAATTGCAAAATAGTATTCGCCATACTAATAATCTACAAGCGAAGGTTGATGAATACCTAAGAGAAGTAGGGTTCGCTATTGAGCAGGAGAAAACAATATTTGAAAGATTTATTAAACTATCCACAATTCCTGTTAAGCAAAACCATATCGCTAAGATAGTACAGAATGTTACAGGGGTTGATATTATGATGGATGAACACGAAGCCGAGAGTAAGTTTAGTGGTTATAATATTAATCGCTCTAAAGAATTGCTTGAATGTGTTGCAGTTGAAATGGAACAGAAGGGCGAAACTATGTGGGGTTTATTTAGTGGTGTTACCAATTATACTACACATAAAATGCCTGTGCCTAAGCGTGAAGGTGCAAGGCTTGAAAGTAAGTATATCGGCAAGGCTACCAAAATAGACAACCGAGTTCTAACATTAATCAATTCACTAAACAAAAATTAATAACATAGGGGGGCGAATAACCCCCCTTTAATTTAATCTTATGCAAACATTCAAAATAAATAACGCAACTATTGATTTCACTTTCATTGATGATAATAATTTTATTATTATTGTTGCCGATACAAAATTAATTGGTAATTTTACAATAATGTTTAATGACCAACAATTTTTGCACTTCCTAAGTACCAATGGTATTGTTGAAGTACAAGATGATGTTATACTATGGGATGAATATGTAGAGGATGATGCAGGTATAACGCATATGAATACCCATGGCATCAAGGTCAATGATTATATCAATAACTATATTAGTAGGGATGTGATTGAAAGTGTAATCATAAAATCATTAGAAGAATTCGTAAACAATTTCCAACCATAAAATCAAATCAAATGCAAAACAAAAAGTTTGACCAAGTAGACAAACCAAAGCAACAGACTTTGCTAAAATCATTAGCAGAGTTTCAGTATGAATGCCCGATAATCCATAAGGACACTAGCGGATTTAACTACACTTACGCTGACCTACCAAAGATTATCAGTACCATTATGCCACTCATGAAGAAGCATAAGTTATGTTTCTCTCAACCACTTGAAGGAACACAACTCCGCACGATTATCTATCACACAGAAACAGGGGAATCCATTGAATCAATCACGGAAATACCAATCATTGAACTAGCCAAGATGAATGTCTATCAATCATTCGGTAGTGGTATAACATACTTCCGCCGATATGCCCTGTCAAGTATACTAGGATTAGTAACTGATAAAGATATTGATGCGGCAGGAGAACAGGTAAAAACTATTGAACTACCTAAAAAAGTAAAGTTATCTCCAATAGGTAAAGCCGAAATGAATGATGTGGCTATGCTAAAACTAGTCGCACGATACAATGGTGGCGAAACAGATGTGTTTGATAAAGCACTAGAACACTTTACATTTAGAAACAAAGATTTATTAACAATTCAAACCTTAACAGATGATAGAAACATATAGTCAAGAATGGTTCAAAACTAGACTTGGTAAAATAACAAGCAGTACGATATGGAATTTAATCGTAGAACCAAAGGAAAAAGCAAAGAAAGAGAATGGCGAACTATCTAGTACAACAAAAGATTACCTGATGGGTAAGTTAGCGGAGAAATTAACAGGGGTGTATCGTGATTTCAAAAGCGATGCCACAACTCACGGACTAGAATTAGAAGCCGAAGCCTTACAATTCTATATGAATAAGACAGGTAATGTAGTTACTGACTGCGGTTATATTGAATGTATCAATGGATTATATGGTGGAACTCCCGATGGATTCGTTAATGATGATGGTATCATTCAAGTTAAATGCCCATACAATTATCAAAATCATATTCACTATGGATTAGTAAGTGATGTGGAGTTCTTTAAATTAAAGTATCGTGAATACTATTGGCAATGCCAAAGTGATATGCTAGTTAGTAACAGGCAGTATTGTGATTTCGTTTCTTATTGTAAAGAAATGCCGGAAGGCTTACAGATGTTTACGCTCCGTATTCCTATTAATATGGAAGATGCTCAACTATTATTGAATAAGGTTGAACACGCAGGTAAATATTTGAATAATCTTTATAATCTATTAAACGATAAATGGAACAAGTAGAAAGCGTTTTAAAATATATTCAGTTGTATACTAGCTGCTCTGACCATACAATAAAACGCATAGCAATATTACTTGATAGAATGGTAATCACAAAAGAGGTTACCAAAATTGTATATGAAACTAAGGAGGTATATATACAAAAGAAAAAGAATACTATGAGTTTAAAAAAATGGGCAGAGCAGTATTTATCCTACCAAGATATTACTTATGATGAACTAGCAATAAAGTCTAGGAAAACAGAAGTAATAACTATGAGGAATAAATTTTGCGTAGAAGCATACAAAGCAGGATATGGGTCAAGTGAAATAGGCAGGTATTTGAAACGCGACCATACAACTATTTTACATTGTATTCACAAAATCAAAAGAATAAACAAATGAAAGTAACATCAATTATCTATTTTCTATTAGTTAGCATACCCGTATTTATATGCGTATATATAACATTACAATTTTATTTTATAATCAAATCAATTTTAAAAAAATGAAAAAACCAATTAATCAAAAAACAGAAGTATTGTATTCATTACTTCAAGGAGAACAAACAACTATGAGCATAGTTAAGTTAGGAGTATGTAACCCAACATCAGCCATTACACTTTTACGACAAGCAGGTGTAAATATCTTATGTGATAATGAGCCACATAAAAATAAGTTTGGAAGGATGGTTAAGTTTGGTAGGTTTAATATACTAAACAAGAAACAGGCAACTAATATTTATAACAATTTAATTAAGTAGATAATGATATGTATTGAAAGGGATGTGTTCTATGAAAAACAATTAACTGCGGCAGCTAAACTATTTTATGGATGGTTAAAAGAAAACAATGATAACCTAGAAAAGAATAATAACTTCTATGCTTTAGAATTCAATGTTAGTACTATGACTATCAATAATTGGTTATTCGCTTTAGAAAAGCACAAGTTGATTAAGATTCATTATTACAAAAAAGAAAGGAAAGTATATTTATTAAACTAAAAAAATCCTAGCACGAGGCACCTAATTAGGTGCTTTTGTGTTTAGGTATATAATCACATGAAATCAAACTCATATTATTTTAGCCATGATTACAATGCGGCTAACGATGTTAAGGTATTATTCTTACGACAACAATTAGGTATGGAAGGTTATGGTATCTATTGGTATCTTGTTGAAGCATTAGCATTAAGTGGTGGGATATTGCCTATGAATATTACCCCTGTTCTTGCTATGCAAATGCAAGTAACAGAAGCCAAAGTAGATTGTGTTATTCGCCAATTCAATCTATTTGTTGTACAAGAGCAAGATTCTACTTTCTTTAGTATACGATTAACTGAGCATCTTAAACTAAGAAAAACACTATCTGATAAAGGTAAAGAAGGTGCATTTCGTAGATGGGGCAATGGGGGTGCTAATAGGGTGGCTAATGCAAAAGAAAGTAAAGAAATAAATCAAAATAGTGATTTTATAGCTAAAATAAGAATATAGGGTTAATATGCTGTTTAATGCTGTTTTTAGCTTGTTTTAGCCTGTTTTTAGCCTGTATCTCTAGTAATTACTAATTATTTACTGATACGCGCTAAAAAGCACCTTAAAACCGCATTAAAACGTATTACCATTTTTATACTTTTATATACAAAAGATACCATTTATTACCATATTTTAAACATAAAAACAAACCAATGAACGAATCAAAAGCACCACCGAATGATATATCGGTAGAAAAAAGTATTCTAGGGGTATTACTGATTGAACCTAGATGTATTCCTGATGTTATAAATAAACTATCAGTTGATTTCTTTTACAATCAGCACCATCAAATCATATATTCAACTATCGTACACCTATACGATAAAACAATAGCAGTTGATATAGTGACAGTTGTTAATCATTTAACCCAAACAAATCAATTAGAACAGGTAGGTGGAGTATATGCTATTGTTAAACTAACTAATGATGTAGTAAGCGCTGCACATATAGAAGATTGGATAAATATACTTCAGCATCTATACTTACAAAGGCAAGGTATTTTAATAGGGCATACACTTATAAACAATTCCCATACCACAACCGAGATAACTAATATACTTAATTCTGCTAGTAGCGAAATCATTAATGCTCAACAGAAGGTATATAAGTCTACCGAACTTAATATGTTTCACTATCTATTTGAATTAGCCAAACAAAGAGGGCAGATATTTGAGAATGGACAAATAGGTATAAATACAGGATGGGATAGTTTAAACAGGATAATCAGCGGATGGGTTAATCCTGACCTTATTATACTAGCTGCCCGACCCGCACAAGGTAAGACTGCCTTTATGCTTAATACTATACTATCTGTCTTAGAACAAGACAAAGCAGTTGGTGTATTTAGTTTAGAAATGAGTGGTACTCAATTAGTAAATAGGTTACTTAGTTTAGTAACCAAAATTAAGCACCATAATCTGCGACATAATATAGTTACCGAACACGAGCAGTCATTAATTGATAAGTCCGAAACTAAAATGATTAAGTACCCATTGTATATTGATGATAGTCCAAGCCTTAACATTCGTGAGTTACGCAGTAAGGCAACCATTATGAAACGCAAATACAATATACAATTACTATGTATTGATTATCTGCAACTTATGAGTGGAGTTGACAGAAGAGGTAACAGAGAAAGTGAGATAGCAGAAATAAGTAGAGGGTGTAAAATACTAGCCAAAGAATTAGACATACCTGTTATAGCCTTATCACAATTAAGTAGAGCAGTAGAAAGCCGACCCGATAAGTTACCACAACTATCTGACCTTCGTGAAAGTGGTGGCATAGAACAAGACGCTGATAGTGTTATCTTCCTAATGCGACCTGAAACATATAACATACCTGAAATAGAAATAAGCGGCAACACTATCCCAAGCAATGGACTATGTGTTGTTAAGATAGCCAAGAATAGACATGGTAGCCTTAAGAACCTTCCGTTCCGTTTTATTGGTGACCTTATGCAATTTGAGGAGTATGAAAATCCTTTTTAAAATAAAATAGGTTATACCAAATAAATATATTTAATTTTGTATTATGCTAGAAAAAGATATACACTTAATGGTATGTAATTACATTAGAACTAAATATCCTAATGCTATATTCCGTAGTGATTTTGCTAGTGGTATGCGAATGAGTATAGGTATGGCTAGAAGGCATAAGGCATTACAATCTTCAAGAGCATTCCCCGATATATTTATAGCCGAACCTAGAGGCATATTCTATGGCATGTTTATTGAATTAAAGACAGAAGATAATGTGGTATTTAAAAAGGATGGGACATTAAGACAGAACGAACATCATAAAGAACAAGCAATTATGTTATCTAAATTATATACTAGAGGTTATAAAGCAGTATTCGGTCAAGGGTATCAAGATGCAATAAACAAAATTGACCAATACTTTGAAAGCGATTGATTGGTTATATGATAAGGAGTTTGAACTAGCATTCAAAAACATAGGTCGTGACCTGTGGGAAGATTTGCGTCAAGAAATAGCATTGATTGTATTAGAATATAATAAAGAAAAGATAGCAGAATTAGAATTAAAAGGGAAACAGGTATTCAAGTTTTGGATTGTTAGGATATGTTGTAACCAATTACATAGTAAGTATGGTAAAATGTGGAGATTATACAATCAATTATTGCCTGTTGAAGATATAGTAAAGTTGATTCGTGAGGAGGTTGCAGATTTTGATGACCAACCATTAATTAATTCTATACAGAAAAAGATGGAAGATTTATATTGGTATGACAAAGAAATACTTAAAATGTATATAGAACTAGGTAGTGTAAGGAAAGTATCAGCCATAACAGGCATACCCCATACATCTATATTTATAACAATAAAAAACATACGCAAATGTATCAAGCAATCACTTGTCTTATAGGTGGGATATTCCTGCCAATGATATGGCTATATATATTCAAAGCACCTGCAATAATGTGGAGGCTTACTAAACTAAAGATGCAAAAACCTTTCTCCTGTGGCTTCTGTCTATCCTTTTGGATTACATTTTTTTCTTTATGGTTGAAAACAAACTTTATAGATGCTATATTTATAGGTAGTATCGCACCCTTTATGTACCTTTATGTAGAGGATTTAATAACTAATAAATGGGAATTATGATTAATGAAATTGACAAAGAGATATTTGAAAGACACTATCCCTTATATGAAATGTGGAAGAAGCATCAGTTCGTAAAGAACTATGAAAAAGATGTTTACTCAAACCTCATCACTCTATATACAAAGTATGTAAGTGAAAAACACAACTTCTCGCATTGGTGTAGCAGTTGTCGTGCTGAATTAATACACCACTTGTATAATTGGTATGTTTCACAGAATGTGGAATTGCCTGTTAATGAGGAGGTTGTAGTTGATGTGCCTTTGGAGTCAGCACCTGATGCAGAATTTGTATCAGTTGAACAACCAAAGAAAAGAACAAAGAAAAATAAATAGTATGAACTATTATTTAATCATAGCATTCGTTAAACAAATCAAATCAAAAACCAATGGAACAAACCAAATCAAAAAAAATCCGTCTAGGTAGTGGTAAGAAAAGAAACCCTACATGGCTAACTGCCTCAATCTGCTTATCCGAAGCACATAAGCATTCATTTCATTATGAAGGCAAAGAGTACATCAGTATTAATATCAATATCGCTGATGTGCCTAATGACTATGGCAAAGATGTATCTATTACATTAAACGAGTACAAGAAAGCCACGACAGAATCAAAAGATGACCTACCTTTTTAATTATGAGTAAATTCAAATTAGAGTGTGAAGCAGGTGTATATGAGGCAGATACCTTCTCTGGTATCTTCATCACAGTTATACGACATCGCTTTTGGCACTTAATGACACATGGTAAATGGATGGACTAATGATTTATCAATCATATTTGAGCCGTTTATCAATCAATTACGGCTCATTGAGTAAAGTAAAATAGTAAAGTTATTGTTTTACTTTACCCCCCATAAAGTAAAGTAATAGCTACACTTATGAAAAAGCATGATTTAGAATGGTATAAAGAAAGGATAGGCAAGAAGGTTTACAGAACTGCATCTACTTGTCCTTGTGAGGTATGCAAAAAAGTAGAAGATGTTGGATTATACATAGCAGATGAACTACACGCTAACTACCTATATGATTGTCAAAATGATTTAGACCTTTATTATTTTGATGAAAAACCAAACCTATAACCAAAACAAATAACCTATGAATGTATTGATATTACAATTATTATGAAGAAACACACAAAGGTATATTTAGATTATTTTGATTATGGTATTGAGGACTTTATGCCTTGTGAGTTATGCGGTAGTAGAGCAGTTGATATACACCACATACACGCAAGGGGGATGGGTTCATCTAAAACTAAGGATGATATAAGTAACTTGATGGGATTATGTAGGTCTTGTCATATAGAATACGGAGATAAGAAACAACATATTGAATATCTAATAGAAATACACAATGGCAAAATCAAAAAGTGATAGCACAAAGATATCATTCGGTAAAAGGAAAACAGGCAGAGCAAAGAAATCTTTTAATAAACATAGTCCAAGACCAAAAAAATACATAGGTCAAGGGCGATAAATCAATCCAATGAGTAAAAAGCAACTACCATTCGCACTCAACTTCAACAATGACAAGAAGATTGTAAGCGTAACACTTCCACAGGAAGAAGCAGTATTCCAACTAGCCGAAGCATTCAGTAAGTGGCTAACAGAAAACAACATTGAAAATGTAGTAACAGAAGAACTAATTAATGAACCAACTAAATCCGAAGATTATGGCAACCCAGATGCACTTCCAGTACTTGAAGATAAATAAGGTACTACCTAATCCCAAGAATCCAAGAGTAATAAAAGACCATCAGTTTAAGGCATTAGTCAAATCTATTAAGGAGTTCCCTAAGATGTTAGAGATAAGACCTATCGTAGTCAATAGTGATATGATGATTCTAGGGGGTAATATGAGATTAAAAGCCTGTCAAGAAGCAGGACTTAAGGAAATACCTGTTATCGTTGCCAAAGATTTAACAGAGAGTGAACAGAGAGAGTTCACGATTAAAGATAATGTATCATTAGGAGAATGGGATTGGGAAACAATATTTAATGATTGGGATACAAACCTTTTACTTGATTGGGGTATGAATATAGGTATAGCCAAGGAGATGGATAGAATTAATGACTTACATGATGAAATTGATAATGTTGGTTTACCTGAATTTGATATTATAGATAAACCATTTAAAATAACAATATCATTTAATAATGAACAAGACAGAGAGGAATTTGCAGACACATATAAAATAAAAATTATGCGTAAACAAATTACCAATTGGTCTACATGGTGGCCCGAAAAGGAAAGAAACGATATTGCATCATTAAAATATGAATAACAAATGAATACACATAATACACCTATATTGATTGTAAGTATGCCAAGGTCAGGCAGTAGTTTATTAAGTCATATCTTATTTAACGAAGGTGTGCAGGTTGGTGATTGTAAAAAAGGTGATGAATATAATAAGTATGGATATTATGAAAACATTATGATTAGAAATATTTTAATAAAGTATCTAAATAAACATGATGTAAATAATTTAAAGAAAAAATTTCAACCAATTAATTTATTAGAAGATTATAAGGACTTCAATAGAAAAGTATATCGTGCTATTAAAAAAAATGGTATTGTAAAAGATAAGCCATGGTTATTTAAAGAACCTAAAATAGCATTATGTTGGAATTTATTTAAAAAATATTATCCTGATGCTAAATGGGTATTATTATATCGTAACAAAGAACAAGTATTATCATCATACAATAATGCTAAGTTTATGGATGCGTATAATACAAAAGAGGATTGGTATAATTATATGAATGTATGGGATGAAAATATGAAATCAATAAAAGATGAATGTAAAAATGTTTTTGAATTTAATATTGAAAGTATATTTGAAAACAAAATAGATGATATAAATAAACTATTTGATTTTATAGGTATTACTAATACTAATAAATATATTGAATGTGTTGATAAAAAAATATTTACAACATAATGGTAACAAAATATCCTATATATGTTTTATCAAAAGGTAGGTATAATGCATGCCTTACTGCTAACTTTCTTATAAAGGATGGTGTTGAATTCTATTTAGTTGTTGAAAAAAGTGAATATAATTTATATAGGAAAAAATATCCTGATACAAATATTTTAGTATTACCTGACTATGCTTCAGGTAAAGGTGCAATACATGTAAGAAATTGGATATGGTCACATTCAATAAGTAATAATCACGAAAGGCATTGGGAGTTTGATGATAATATTAGGTGTATTAAAAGACTACAAAAGGGTATGCGTATAGTATGTAATTCATCTATTGCAATAAAAGTTGTAGAGGACTTTACTGATAGATATACAAACATTGGCATTAGTGGATTTAATTATAGTATGTTCGTTGTCAACGAAACAAACATAGCATACTTCACAAACTGCCATGTATATAGCGGTATGTTGATATACAATAATATGCCTTATAGGTGGAGATTAAATTATAATGCAGATACTGATTTATGTTTACAAGTTTTAGATGATAATTTATGCACAGTTTCATTTAATCAATTTTCAATAGATAAAATTGCAACAATGAAAATGAAAGGTGGTAATACAGATAAGTATAAAGGTGATGGTAGATTAAAAATGGCAAAGTTATTAGAATTTACATGGCCAAAATATGTAACAACAACATGGAAGTTTAATAGACCACAACATAGTGTGCCATGGAAAAAATTATTTAAACAAAAGTTAATTAGAAGAACAGATATTGATTGGGATGCAATACAACAAACAAAACATAATATACAATTAGTTGCCGTTAAAGATATAAAAACAAAAAATATGCAACAGTTCTATAAAAATAATAGTTAATTATGATTTTAGACAAGAAGAGGCACATAGCAAAAACAATATCGTATAGAATAGTAAGCACAATGATAGGGTTTATTATTATGTATATGGTAAGCGGTTCGGTTAAGGTAGGTGCTACCTTTAGTATAGTTGAATTACTATACAAGCCAATTCAATATTACATACACGAAAGGGTATGGTATAAATATATTAAGTACGGATTAAAAAAATGAATATGATATATTGGTTTTGCGGTCAACCCGCAGCAGGTAAAACAACACTAGCAAAAGCACTAATTGAAAAACTAGGCACAAAGCATGTGCATATTGACGGAGATAACCTACGCCATATCTTACAGAACAATGATTACACTAGGGAAGGTAGGGAAAGGAACATACAATCTGTATTAGATATAGCAAGGTTTATGGACAATAAAGGCTATGATGTTATCATTAGTGTAGTTGCCCCCTATAACGAACATAGAAGGGCATTAAAGGCTTCAAATCAAATGGTGGAGGTATATGTTCATACAAGCGAAATCCGTGGTAGAGAGAAGTTTTTTGTAGCAGACTTTGAAATACCAACTGAGGATTATATAGATATTGACACTACACACGAATCGGTTGAGAACTGCATTATTAAAATACTAAACAACAAATCAAATGGCTTGGGTTAAAAGAAACTATGGAGGGCAACCTACACAGAACAAAGATAAGAAAAGGGCAATCTTCATAGGAAGGTATCAGCCTTATCACTATGGACATATCCAATTAATTGAACAGAAGTTACTCAAAGGAATACCTGTTCTAATACTTATAAGGGATATTGAACCCGATAATGGTAATCCATTCACATCACAACAAACAAAGAATATGATATTGAAGTATCATAAACAAAGGAAACAAGATGTTGAAGTTATTATCATACCTGATATGGAATCAATTAACTTTGGTAGAGGGGTGGGTTATGAGGTAAACAAATATACCCCGACAGAAGAAATAGCAAATATATCAGCTACATCTATTCGTGAATCAATTAAATTAGGTAATGAGCATTGGAGAAAGTTAGTTCCTGTTGAATTACAAGAAGATATCATAAGTAATATTAGATAATATGCCAAACGAAGATAACCTTATACCATTCAAGAAAGGGGAAAGTGGAAACCCGAATGGCAGACCAAAGAAGTTTACTACCCTATTGAAAGGGATAGGATATAAGCAATCCGAAATCAACGATACTATACAGAATATGTTAGGTATGGATATGGAGCAACTGAAAGATATAGTACAAAGCGATGACACGACTATACTTGAAAAGACAATAGCCAATGCCCTATATCGTTCGTTTAGGAAAGGAAGCCTGTATTCTATTGACACACTATTGACTAGAGTATATGGTAAACCAAAAGAACAAATACAATTAGAAGGTAGCCTTAACCTAACAGGCATTGAAGTACAAATAATAAAGCGTGAGCAATAACCTTGTCATAAAAGGAAGCGAAGTCTACGAAAAGAATGCCCTATCTAAAAAGAAAATACGAATCAACAGAGGCGGTACTCGTAGCACTAAATCATATTCCATCTGTCAAATAGCAGTAGTATGGTTATTGACAGGTAGGATAGGCAATGAATTTGATACTAAGGGAACATTCAGTATAGTCCGTAAATTCTTGCCTTCATTAAGGAGTTCAACATTAAGGGATTTTATTGAGATACTAGAAGCCACAGGGTTACACCATCATATAGATTACAACAAATCAAACTTTGAGTTTAAGTATAACAACAGGATAGTTGAATTCTTTTCAGTTGACCAAGAAACAAAGTTAAGAGGTAGGAAAAGAACCCATCTGTTTATAGATGAAGCCAACGAGATAAACAAACTAGAGTGGCAACAATTACTATTTAGAACGACAGGAACTATATTCCTAGCATTGAACCCATCATCACCAAATCATTTCATTAAGACAGAACTAGAAGATGTTAGAAGGTATACCGAAAATGATATTGATGTCATAGTCAGCAGTTACAAAGACAATCCTTTCCTAGAAGAATCTGTAATCCTAGAGATTGAACTATTAAAAAAGACAGACCCTTCCTTATGGAATGTGTATGGTATAGGGGAATGGGGTACTATTGAGGGATTGATATTCAATAACTTTGAAGCCTGTGAAACAATGCAAGGCGAATTACTAGGTTACGGATTAGACTTTGGTTATTCTATTGACCCTACTGCATTAGTTGAAGTAAGAAAGCACGAAGGACAACTCTATGTTCAAACATTGATATATGAAAGAGGATTAACGAATCAAGATATCAGTGCAAAAATGCGACAACTCAATATCCCTCAACACATTACAATCATAGCAGATAGTGCTGAACCGAAAAGCATAGAGGAATTATACAGGGATGGATGGCGAATGATTAAGGGTGCTAACAAAGGAAAGGATAGTATTAACAATAGTATTGATATATTGAAGCGATATAAAATTAATTATGTAGCAGAAGATATAATTGGTAAGGAAGTGGTCACTTACAAATACAGAACTGAAAAGGATGGCACATTAACAGGTCAGCCAACTGATTTATACAACCATGCCATAGACGCACTAAGATACTATGCCTTGAATGAATTAAAGGTTAGTAACAAAGGATTGTATACCTTTAGATAAACGATAACCTAAAAAATATATTTAGAATTATGTGGGATAAACTGACAGTCGGGCAATTCATAAGCCTATACGATATTGAATTAAGTGAGCAACTTAACATTGTTGAGAAGCAACAAAAGATGTTAGCAGTCGTTGAAGGCAAGAACGAAGAAGATTATGATGCCATAAAGTATAGGCAATTAGTAGAGGATTATGCTAAGAAGTTAGAGTTCTTTAATAATGTTCCTGAATGTAAAGCAGTTGATTACCTAGTAGTAGGCGACAATAGATACAAGTTCTGTTTTGAATTAACAGAAATCACATCAGGTCAATACATTGATATCAATCATTTTAGCGGACAGATAATGCAGTTGAATAAGATTGGTGCTTGTTTCTTTCTACCAATGAAAGGAGATAAGTATATGGAGTACGGAACTATACCACATGAGGTAGTTGCAGAGGATTTATTGAATGCTAGATTTGTTGATGTATATGGTTGTATGCTTTTTTTTTATCAATTATTCAAGGAATTAATAAGCGATACCATAACCTCTTCAAATCTGAAGGAGGAAACGAGGGCGGCTCTACTTCGTTTATGGAAAGATGGGGATGGGTTTATTCAACAAAACAAATAGCAGACTTTGAAAATATAACAATGACAGAAGCATACAATCTACCTGTCATTCAGTATTTGAATAGCCTTGCATATTTAAAGGATTATAACAAACATAAAGAAGCAGAATATAAACAATGGGAGTTGCGACACAGGCACAAGTAGATGCCTTATTTAATATAGGAGGCAGAAAACTCAATGATAATGAGTACATTGTTGAAGTAGGTAATACTTTGCAACAAAGTGTCAAATCTATATTGGATAGACTAGGAATAGATTTAGTTGCTAGGCTTGAACAATTAGTACCACAGGCTTCAGGTAGATTGGCAAGTTCAATAGCAGTAATTGGTGCGAAGGAAAATAATGGAGTATGGAGATTAGAAATAGGATTTGGTGATGCAGGATATACAGACTTTATAGACAAAGGTGTAAAAGGTATAAAGAATAAAAGAAAGGTATTTAAAAACGCTGATGGAAAATATTATCAGTTCAAGACTTATGGTATGCCACCCGAAGCGTTAGCAGGGTTAGAAGGATGGGCAAGAAGGAAGAACATAGAATTGAAGGCAACAAACCTTATTGAAAACACAGAAGGGAAAAGAAGAAAAAAATTAAAACAGATAACAAGTCCTGCTAGTAGATTAGCATATTACATAAAGAAATATGGTATTGAAGGTAGGAACTTTAAACAAAGAGCAGTTGATGATGTTACACCATTCTATCTAACAGAACTAGAGGAAGTAGGTGCTAACTCATTGATATTAAAAGTAAGTAAGAAATGAGTATAACATTAGTACAACCTACACCAAGTATATTACCATCATTCAATAGGATATTATACAGAATAACTAGCACGAACGCTAACGAAACAGGATTCAAATATGTTGTGAAAGTGTATAATAGTGCAAACGAATTAATAGCGACTGCGTATTATGATAGTCCTGCGAATCCTGCTGATGAAGTAGAATTTGATGTAAGTAAGTTAGTATCAGCATATTACACTTTTACAAATGGCTTTTATCAAAGTGCGACATCATCAAATAGTGCAGGTATTATATTCCCATTCTATATAAAGTGTTATGAATACTATATGATAGATGATGAGTATGTTATTATTTCAAACACAGAAGTTGTATCAACAACTAAATATGCATTAGCGGCTTCTTTCCCTTTACTTGAATTAAAGAATTGGTATGCTAACTTTGGTCAATACAATGGTAGTAGCACATCAATATACAAGCCATTAACAGATTGGACAATTAATAAATGTAGAAGCACAGATTCACAAATCATAGGATTTTATAACGATGGCAAAGTCACAAATTTAGAATTACTTGTGACATACGCTAACGGAAGTACAACTACTTTCTATATTACTCCATCTGCTCCGAGTGGTCACATGGTTACATATTTCAAAGTTACACCATTGACATACGGAGGCACAACAGATAACATACAACTCTTTGTTAATTGGGCGAATGGCGGTGCTAGAAGATATGCAATAGGAACAATCTATGTACAATCCTGTGGTAAGTATGACCCAATAAGATTAGCATATTTGAATGAATATGGAACTTATGACTTTTTCAATTTTGATTTAGTTAGCAAGACAAGTTTTGATATTGAAAAGAAAGGGTATCAAAAGGATTACGCAGGGGATATATATCAAAGTGGAGATGTTATTGTAAAGAATACAAATCCTATATACTATACCAAAGAAACACAAAAGTTTAAGTTGAATAGCGACTACCTTACAGATGCGCAGAGCGTCCTTATTAGGGACTTATATTCTGCACCTTTGGTTTATATGAACCTAGCCAATGACACACAAATTACCCCATCGTGGATTCCTGTAAAGCCTGTTGCTAATAGTTATGAATTAAAACAAAGTATTAGCGACAAGTTATTTAATTTGGAAATAGATGTTGAATTTGGTTTAGTAAACACAAGACAATCTGTATAGAATGGGTGCAAAGTTATATTTAGAAACATACGAAGTAGATACATTAGGCGATATAGATGTAGATTTTACATATTCTATTGCCGATATTACTGATATTGAACGCAGAAGCACATCCTATTCTAAGACATTAGTATTGCCTTCAACTTCTAGAAATCAAAAGATATTCGGCAACATATTTGATATATCAGTTGAAAACGATTATGATGAGAATGATAGGAATGTGTTATCTAATTTCAACCCTTCTAAACAAGCGAAGGCACAAATATTCCTAGACAATGTTAAGATATTTGATGGAGTATTAAGGCTGATTAAGATTAACAATAAGAACGGAGATATAACCTATGAAACAAATGTATTCGGTAGGTTAAGAGATATATTACATACGCTAGGCGATAAGACATTAGCTGAATTAAACTTTGATGATTACAACCATACATGGAACAATACTAATATTGCTTCAAGTTGGAGCAGAACTGATTGGGTAGATGGAGCAAACAATTATGTATATCCATTAGTTGACTACGGATATACAACAGATGGTATTACATATCCATTAGTTAGTTTTAAACCTGCTATATTTATTCGTGAAATATTGAAAAGGATATTTGCTGAAAGTAGTTTTGAAATTGTAGCACCATTCTTTGATACTCAATACTTTAAGAAATTAATTTTAGTAACTGCAGAAAAGTCAATTACTAAACAAGTTAGTAGTTTGCTAAATGTAATATCACAATATACCGATGAAGCAGCAGAAGTAGAATCTTATAGTAGAACTTTATTTTTTAATACAATAATAGCAAGTGAAGGTTTTACAATTAGTAATCAAGAAACAAGATTTACATGGAATAGAGCACAAACATTAAACACGAGTCTAAATTTCACTGCTCAATATCAATTCAGCCCATTAACAAGTAGTACAAGGGCAATATATACATTATATGTAAATAGAAATGGAAGTACTATATTATCAAATACTAAAACAGTAAACTTACAAACAGGTCAATATTATAATTGGGATATTGATTTAAGTTGGGTTGGAGATATAGCACAGAATGATTTTTTTGAGGTATATATTCAAGGAGAAGGTATTTCAAGTGGTGGTCAAATACAAATGACAATAGAGTTATTGACAGGAACATTAAAGATAGGTAATACTGTACCTGTTGCGGTTGATTTGATAGAGGGTGATACAATGAAAATGTCATACACTTTGCCAAAGTCAATGAAGCAAAGGGATTTTTTGAAAAGTATTATTACAATGCACAATCTGTATATCTTACAAGATAAATTACAAGACAATGTATTGGAGATTATACCTTACCCATTATTCTATAAAGCATATAAAGATGAGGCATTAGATTGGACAAATAAATTAGATGTCAGTCAAGATGTGGCTATCTTACCTACAAGTGAAATAACTGCTAAAGAATATAGAATACAATTTGATGAAGATACAGATTATTGGAGTGGATTTTATAAGGCTAAGTATAATGAAGGTTACGGAGAAAGCAGGGTTATACTAGACAATGATTTTGAATTAGATACGAAAACATTGAAGGTAATATTTGGTACACCAATTTTAAGAGAAGAAGTACAGGGTAGAATTATGCTACACTTATATAAAGT
>ENA-OSIY01000334-OSIY01000334.1-marine-metagenome-genome-assembly--contig:-NODE-334-length-26901-cov-13.075977_pt1 | contig 26901 bp, 21 predicted proteins | sample MGYA00237884_ERZ534233 | MGnify/ENA primary metagenome ERZ534233 (study PRJEB26412, sample SAMN06343840) | marine metagenome | isolation source: estuarine water | place: USA: Columbia River Estuary... | reverse complement strand
AGATCTACACCTCTCTATTCGTCGGCAGCGTCAGATGTGTATAAGAGACAGGGAATACAAAGAACAAGTGCGTGTTCTTAAAGAGCAGGTTAATGAACTGACCGATGCTTGCAAAGCAAAAGATTCTGCATTAAAAAGAGCATTACAAAAACTAGAATATACAACAGACGATTTAGACAAATTACAGGAGAAAACAGATGAAATTGACGGAAAACTTTAGCCTTAACGAGCTAACAAAGTCACAAACAGCCGAAAGAAAGGGCATAGATAACACTCCTAGTGCTGAGCACCAGGAAAACCTGAAATCGCTCTGTGAGATGGTCCTACAGCCTATTAGAGACCATTTTGGGCAGGTTGTAAGTGTTTCTAGCGGATATCGCTCTCCAGAACATAACAGGCGCGTCGGTGGCGCAGAAAATTCCCTACACATGCAGGCACTTGCGCTTGACATTGTTTTTACTGATGGCGGAGTGACAGCTAAAAGACAAGAAATAATTCAAGTTGCTAGTGCGATTGGATTTCAAGGAATTGGTATATATTCAAGCAGTTTCCATTTTGATATGAGATCAGGTGGCAGGCAAGCGTGGGGATTTGGATACGAGTTCGAAGGGCTAGAAGGAACACCATACGAACAAGTTATGCGAAATCATCTGAATGGCGTTTATGGAGATGGACCATATCACCCTGCTAACTCTGAAGGAGAACAAGGAGAACAAGGAGAGTTGAGTAGCACTGGCTCTGTTGCAGGAGAATCAGATGCTAGATCAAACGCAGAAAATTATTTGGGAAGGTCCATGTCCGATCAAGAATGGGAGTATTTAGTAAGGGCAACAGCGGCAGAGGCATCCGCCCATCCACAAGAACGAGGAGCAGTTATGGGAGTTATATTGAATAGAGCAAGAACTAATTTCAATGGGTACGGTACGAGTGTAATTGATCAGTTACACGCAAGAAATCAGTTTCAAGCAGTTACCGGAACCAGGGCGAATGGTCATCAGCCATCTACTTGGTTTACAAATATGACAACAGACACCAGAGGTCACATAATAAATTCGACCCAATATTTGAATGCTGTAGATAGAGATTGGTTCAATTTTACTTCAAACAACCCGGCCGCATACGGTCGAGGAACAGATATAACTTTCTTGTATGGAATGAGATCAAATCCTGTAAACAGAGTAATAGGGGATACCATATTTGGAAATCGGTAAGGCAAAAAAATGATATATGATAAAAAACAAGGTTCGCTACTAAACTATATTCAAATGCCATTGAATGTAATAACACCGGATGGAACATATTTGGGAGTGGGATATGCTGATGGTAAAAATCCACAGTATGTTTTATCTCCAATACGAGTAAAAACTTTTTATCCATCAGAGTTAATATTTTCAGATTTAAGTAAAAATCTGTTGATTAAAGAAAACAAACCTACACTCAAAATGAATAATTCGTTGGTGTTGGGATATGGATATAAGGTATCAGAAATTGAAATAAAAATAGGATATATTACTGTAGAATCAAAGCGAATATACATCAATGACGGTAGAATTACAATCGCCGATGCTAACTTTCTTCTAGAAAAACAACTAAGGCACATAGGCAACGTTATTAGAGACAATATTTTAGTACAACTTGGACAACCACAATGGGATGCTCTATTGGTACATTATTTTTACGAGGGAGTTGATACTATTGAAGATAGTCCTATAACAATACTATTGAACCGAGAAGATTATTTCTTGATTACAGACGCAATACAAACCGGTATGAAATTTAGTAATGGACGGGTAGATGAATCTCTTGCTAAACGAAGAATGTCCATTGCCAGAATGTTCAGTCATGTCCCGGGGTTTTAAGTATACGCGATTGCTTCAAAGTCGCTTAGGTTCATATTTACTTTAAATTTGCGGAACCTTCGCTTCTGAATTATACCAACTTCAACTGTGTGATTATATGGATGCGCTTCATATGCGCTACCATAACGTCCACAATTTTGAATAATGGTATAAAGCAATCGGTTTTTCTTATGACGAAAAATAGTCATGTTAATACTCCTGGAGTTCTTGCGAAGACAAGTTTGCATAGAATTCTACAAACTCATCTTTCAAATTACGTTCTCCAATATATTCTTCAAATGATACCACCTCATACCCACACGCTTTCTGTTCTGCGCAAAATTCGTAATACTCTTCTTTTTGAGATGTGATATATTTATTGCGATGAATAGAGTGTAACTGACGCGATATTGCCTTTGCTTCATTGATTGTAGTCATTTTATCTCTCTTTCTTTGCTTTCATATATATTATAGCACGATTCGAAAGAGAGACAAGTTTTTTTATCAATATTGGCATCTATCGGTTGAATTTTATCGTCAGTATAATTGGATAACAGCGTAACGCACTGTTATATCTTATTACACTGGACGATGTGTTATGATAGTATCTGTTAGTCCCCACGTTATTGCTTCTTCAGCAGATAAAAATGTATCACGATCCATTGATTCTTCAAAATCTTTATACGTTTTACCACCAGTGTTATGTTTGACATATAGTTGTGTCAATCGTTCTTTCATGAACTGTATTTCCCGATATGAAATCTCAATATCTGATGCCATGCCACGAGCGCCACCTGATGGCTGATGGATCATATGACGTGCGTTAGGAAGCATATACCGTTTACCCGGTGCTCCTGCTTGTGCTAAAAATGATCCCATGGAACAAGCTTGTCCAATAACGGTAGTAGAAACATCTGGTTTGATAAACTGCATAGTATCATATATAGCAAAGCCAGCGGTAATTTCACCTCCGCCTGAATTCACATACAAGTGAATATCTTTTTCTGAATTTTCTGCTTCCAAAAACATTAACTGTCCTACGATGACAGGAGACATAGCAGTGGTAATTGGACCATTTAAAAACACTACTCTGTCTTTCAGTAGGCGTGAAAAAATATCATATGAACGTTCACCTGCCGATGTTTGTTCTACTACATATGGGATCATAATTTTATTTACCTTTGATTATACTAACTTATGTTAGATTCTTGATCTTTTTGTAAGCTTCTTGGAGATTTTCTTGAAGTCCAGTTACTTCTATTTTTAGTAGTGCTAGTATTTCTTCAGCTTCATTCGCACGATTTTTCTCTGCATGATATAATCCTTGTTGGCGATATAACTCATCGTATGTGTATACTGGAATTGATATATACTTCTTGTCGTCATGGAGATATAAAACATCATCGTAAGAAATAGATATTGTTTCATCAAAAGAATGCGTCACCGCTGAAATATAAATATTATCATTCATAATTTACTCCTTATTATAGTTTATAATAACATAGCATCGCTGACGTGTCAACATCAAAATATACGAAGTTTATAAAAAGATAAATACTATCATAACAAGCACTGGGATTTTTTCAATGATAGAGTATCGCGGATTTAGTACGAAGCATTCACGCGCAATAAATAACGTGTTACGTGGCAAAGATTTGGTCATTGAAGATTTGATGAATCATATAATGACTCGCAAAGGCGAGCGAGTAATGATGCCAACATTTGGGTCAATAATCCACGAGCTAGTATTTGAACCATTGACGCAAGAAACGATTATACTGGTAGAAGAAGATTTACAGTATATAATTGATCACGACCCTAGAGTAAAACTAATAAGTATGGATGTATTTGATACTGAACACACAATAAATGCGTTATTGCGTGTTAGTATAGTACCATCTGCTGAAATTATTGAATTGAACATCAATCTGGAAAGAGAATAATATGGCCCAAGAACGTGTAGACAAATTGTTTGCCAGTGAAAGCTGGAATGCTGTATATACTGCGTTTACAAACATTAGCTTAAAAGCGTATGATTTTAATGATATTCGCGAAGCATTAATCACGTATGTTCGAAATACGTATCCCGACAAATTCAATGACTTTATTGCGAGTTCTGAATTTATTGCGATTCTTGATTTGGTAGCATATCTAGGACATTCACTTGCGTTTAGATTGGATATGAACACCAGAGAAAACTTTTTTGATCTTGCTGAGAGACGTGAAAGTATTCTTCGTATGGCAAAGACATTAAGTTATAATCGTTCGCGTCCAACTAATGCTCGTGGATTTATGAAGATAGTTTCAATCCAAACGTCCGAAAACATCGTTGATAGTGATGGTAATCCTATGCGAAATATTCCTATATATTGGAATGATGTCAACGTAGTAGATTGGTATGATAATTTTGTGTCTATCCTGAATGCTGCGCTAAATCAAAATTCGAGAGTTGGTGATCCAGACGCCAGCGCGACGTTTTTAAATATAGAACATTCTCTTCATTCAATCAATGAGGACAAGGCAAGTAAATCTGTTGTCTATAGATCAGCTACTGATATTGCAGGAAAGAATCGACCGATTGAAATAGTCCGTCCAGAAATTACGTCTGATGGTGTAATTGAAGCAGAACCAGACAAAACACAAAATATGGGCATTATATACCGAAATGATAATTTGGGTGCTGCCAGTAATAGATCAGGATTTTTTGTTTATGCGAAACTAGGTACACTGAAGTATAAAGATTTCAACTATACAAGACAAGTATCAAATCGCACAGAAAGTATTTTGGATAAAAATATTTCCAATACAGATGTTTGGGTACAAAAATTAGACTATAATAACAATATTATGGATTCGTTGTTTAAGGTTGATAACAATACGAGAGAAAACGCAATATATCATAGTTTCAAAGATGGAACCAATAATCTTTTTGCGGTTAATACCTTTCCAGAAAACATTATCGAAATTCAATATCCAGATGGATTGTTCGGAGTGGCACCATATGGAAAATATCGGGTATGGTACAGAACAACCGACAACGAAGACTTTTTTGTTGATAAAGACGACATAGAAGATATAAAAATTATAATACCATATGTTGGCAATAATGGTAGGTCATATAAATTAACCATGACACTTGCTAGTTCATCCGACTTTATTGAAAACTTTTCTGCGGAAACTTACGAGAGTGTTCGTAGATTAGCACCACAGAACTATTATACACAAGATAGAATGACTAACGTCCAAGATTATAACATTTATCCCTTGACTTTGGGAACAAGTGTTGTATCAAAAATAAAGTCATTTAACACTACGTATGCTGGCAAATCGAGATATATGGATATAGATGACGTAACTGGGCATCATTCTTCTGTTAGTGTAAATGGAACAGACGGTTCAATATTCATGGACACAGAAACAAAATATATAAGATTTGACTTCAATCGCGAATTTGATAACATACAAAAATTTATAACAAGTGATATTTCAAATCTGTTGAGTAATTTTTCATTACTGAATCATTATTACTATACATTCAAAGATTCTCAGTTCGTAACCATTGATCTCGCAGATTCTTATTGGGCAGCAAATACCACAGATTCGTTGTCTGGAATTATAACAGTTTTCGGTCTGGAGATAGAAGATGTAACAGAACGTTCACATTTTTTGATTGATGATGAATGGTATATTGTTATGAATGTCGATGACGTTTCAATAACGTTAGATCGGTCACCTCCAACTGTAGGAACTGCTACCAAATATGTGAAGCGGTTGCGTTCACAATTTACTACTACTGAAATAAATAATATTACTACGTTCATATCAAATCTAAGTGTATCTACATTCACATTATTTTACAATATTGAAACTGATGTTTGGGCAGTAACCGAAGGCGAGATTACTTCTGCTATTTCTCTTACTTTTGAGTACATAGTCGGCTCACGTCCTGCAGATACAGAATATCTGGTGAAGTTTCCAGGCGGAGACTTGGTGTTTGAAAGCGCAGGCCAAGTAAAGTTTTATTACGGTAATCATTCTCCGATTCCAGATGTTGTTACCGGGCTATCAGAACGCGATCAGTTATTTTTTAACTTTTTTAATTCTGATGCTGCTACTGAAACGAGCGACAAGTTTTTATCATCTTCAGAAATGAATATAGGATGCGGACCGGTTATCAATGTTAATGAACTGGGCCCCGACGGCCCCATCGATCCACCTGGACCGCCACCTTTTATAGCAGAACCACCCCCCGTCATATGGACAGATCCTCCTTCTCCACTACCAATCCATATCAGAACTGGATCAGTAACTGTAGTTTCTACCGATTGTGATGAAACAGATGGTAATGACTCAGGTGGTTTGCCTATACTGGGCATTGTTATTGATGGTGGAACAGTTGGAAGTAATTCTGGTGGATTCGGTGGGTCATATCTTGATGACGAGCCATGGACACCACCAGGTGGAGGACCAATTGTTGTTCCAGACGATGGCATTCAATACTATGTTAAAGCAGATGCTGCGTGGAACATTGATACATCAAGTTCGCACGCCGAAGCATCATCGGGATTTGTTGAAGTACAAGCTGGGCAAGTCATAGATGTTGTACCGTATAGCGGCATATATACCTCAGTAACGATAGATGGTGATATTCTTGTTGCATCTAGTGGCTTAGATAATAGCAATAATTTCACTCCGATTACTGGCAAATACATTTTTGAAGCCGATCCTTTGATTTACGATGCTAGTGCTGAACTTTCAATCCGACCCACTGCGCCGGGGTCATTAGGAGGAGATTATTCATACGCTATAGCACAAATCTATGTTGTTGATGATATAGGTGAAAATATTCATACGTATACAAACCCAACTTTTGAGTTCGGATATGCGCTATCGCCTAGTGTGATTAGCACAGGTTTTGGTGATGATAAAACTGATCCAATCGTAGTACCAGATGACGGGTTACAATATTATGTTGAATCAATATACAAATGGCATATAGACATTTCGAGTTCGAGCGGCGGTGCGACTTATGGACCAGTTGAGGTACAAGCTGGACAGGTTATAGATTATTCTACAAACGTTGCTACAATCGATGGCGTTGACATTGATGAAACGACTTTTACTCCCATTTCGGGAACATTTCCTCCTATGACCAAATCAAGGGAATTGGATATTACTCCTGGTTATGTATTTCCGTCAGGAGGAGATTATTCGGTGCTTCTGGTACGTCTTCTTGCTTATGGAGAAGATATATATGGTACAGGCGGAGGCGGCGGCGGAGAAGGAGAAGCAGTCGTTCCAAATACATTTGTTTATGCTGCGAATGGCGCTTGTAGTAATACAGGTACTGGACCGTACACAGTTCCGGCTGGCATGACTCATATATGGTTCCAAGCCAACATCCCCGGCATATCTCCGGCTTTATCTGTCTATCCGGTAACTGCAGGAGATACGATAACCTATGTCGGAGATGACATAGAAATCAATGGCATATCCGCAGGAAGCGCGGCACTTCCTGCAATAGAAAACGCATTTGTTTACACGCCGGGCAGAAGTTATAGCGAACTACTCGACAACTACTTCGTGGATGCTTTGCCCAGTTTCCTTAATGAATGCAGTGGTCCAGGCAATAGTTTCGTCTACCTGAAACACGCTCGTGTAAGAGAAGACTGTAAACTAACTCACACTATTACGATATCCGAATCTGAATTTAATACAGATGGAGTAGAACACCCACTGTCTATTGAGTATTTTGAGGAAGCAGCAGCGGATGGTAGATTTTTCTTTGTGGACGAAGATGAATTGCCATCTGGAACATCAGTGGAAGAATCTGAGATAACAGACAACGGAACACAAAATGATTTTACAATCACTCACAGTGATGAAGAATTTACGTTTACGTTGCCAGAGTCGAAATTACCGTCATTTGTTATAAACGACGAAGATGAAGATGTGTTCTTTAAACTAAAGGCATATTACTATGTTGGTATTACAACTGATTACGATGTGACTGGAGATTCGTATGAGACAATACTGGTAGATGGCAACGAAGATGTGATCGATCCTAGTTGCTATGATGTTGTGAGTTTGGGCAATGATGAATATGTGATCAATGTTTGGTGCCCAGGAGTTATAGGACCGATAACGGTAGGAGTTGCTTATCGTGATTATGAAACAGAAGTTATCGCAGTGACGTTTGACGCAGACTTCGGAATGTGCAATGCGAATATAAATGTGGACTTTCTAGAAAGTAGTCCCTGTGTAAAAAATATAACATATTCTCACTTCTTGGTATCACCTGATGGTGTAGAACTACCGATTGATCCAGAAGTCGATACTATTATAGGCATTCCTCCCGATTACTTAGTGCCTTTTGAACTTGATCCTAGCGATCTTATATACGATTATACTCCTATAGATAATAATGTTACTGTGATTGTTACTCCTGGCGAAGGAACAGTGGTACAACCAGAACCGGTTGAAGTTCCAGAGGAATTGATTATAGTATCGTCTATAAACTTGCCAGTGGTTGATGTTATTGGCAACATTATTACCGATGATGAAGATGGAAACAATACTGATTCAACATTTGAAATTCCTACGCCGGCGACGATTTTAGGATATGGTGGTGGTTTCGGAGTAACTTATACTATAGAAGAACCATTTACCATGCCAGATGGCGGAGCAATAACAATTCCAGATGACGGAAAACAATATTACGTTGAGGGATATGCTGTATGGAATATCGATACATCAAGCCAGCATTCAGAGGCAACTTCTGTGCCAGTGAAGGTTGATCCTGGACAAGTTATAGATGTTGAAGCATGGTCAGGTCAATATGTAGCAGTGACTGTCGATGGAGAAATCCTTGTTACTCCATTCGGAACACGCGAAAATAACTTTGATCCATTTGTTGGAACATCTAATCCATTGGAAAGTGGACCTAATGTGCCGGCGGAGCTAACTCCGGGATATCCAGATTACGTATGGGGAAGAGCGCAAATATTTAGCTATGGACTTATCGATGATACTGATGATACTGATGACGATAATACTGACGGCGCAGATGCTGGAACTACACATACCATTACGCTAAACGCTAATGAACTTGCGGCTGCTGGCTTTATCGGAGAACCATCGGTTGAATACTTTGAGACTGCAGCCACAGCAGGAAACTTTTTCTTCATAGATGAAGACGAACTTCCTGGTGGTGTTACAATCCACACCGCAGAAATAACAGACCACGGAACACAAACCGAGTTCATGGTGGAAAAATCTGGTTCTGATTTTATTTTTACTATACCGGAACAATCATCTTCATTTATGATCGAACAGTTAGACAACGACATTTATTTCAAACAAAAAAGCACTTCATATTCAGTTATAATAACACCTGAAGATTTAGATGATCCATCAAACAACGTAATACTTATAGATGGCGACGGAAACATAATAAACGATGACTGCTACCAAATAACAGAGGTTGGCACAAATCAATATACTATAACATTCTGGTGCAGTATTCCAACAAGTCCTATTAAGATTGGATATGGCACGCTGGACGATATTTCGGACCTAGAAAAATTCCATGTGAAAGTCCTTGCATCATTTGATCTTTATGAACATAACATAATCAATACAGAAACCTATAGCACTACCGCAGGATATATTCACGACCACTATGTCAATAATCACGGCTATATAAATTATAATCGCGTTCATATGACATCGGAAAGTGTGGATAATAATCCGTTCGGTGTGTTGGGAGCATTCAATAATAATGAAACAGAAACATCAATTGTTCTTGAGACATATTATGACCACAATGTTGAATATGAAAAAGTATCAATGGTCGCCGTTTCTTCCGACAGTAGAGAAGGATTGGCTGGAAATGTAATGTTATGGTATAATACAAACTTGAATACTTGGTATCTAAAGGTGAACAATCACTGGACAGAACATTTCTTGTATACCGAGATATCGCCCACTGAAATAGAGTATCCAGTTGATAATGGAAGAAGATATCGTGTTGTTCCTGGAATAAGCTTCGTCGAAGATCCATATTTTTCATATCGTTGGGATCATTTCGCCAACGAAGATCGCCGCATTGATCCATCCACATCTAATATTATAGATGTTTATGTGTTAACAACTGATTACGTAAGACGTGTAAATAGTTGGATAGCAGGTGGATTCAAAACGCGTATTCCTACTCCAACAAATAGTTATGAACTAAGAAAACTAATGTCGACCATCAAAGGCAAAGAAGCAATGGCAGATCATGTGAGCTACATTCCTGTTCGTTTCAAGTATATATTTGGTGAACAGGCAGACGTTGAGAATCAAGTTGTATTCAAAGCAATCAAAAGACGTGGCACAACGTATACTGACAGCGAAGTCAAGTCAGTAATCGCATCCAAAGTAAATGAATATTTTAGATTGGAAAATTGGAACTTCGGAGATGTATTTTATTATTCTCAGTTAGTTGGATATTTACACAACGAATTATCTGATTACATTGATACTGTAATAATAACTCCAAAATACGCATCTAGTGAGTTTTCAGATTTACTAAGTATATCTAGTAACTTGAATGAAGTCTTTATGTCAGTTATGACTTCTAATAATGTCAAGCTAATCACTCGTATTACACCAGAAGAATTGATAGGTAAAAAATAATGACAAATAAAATCTTTGACTTCCTTCCAAGGCATTTAAAAAATCGTGATCTTGCGAGTATGATGGACGTTACGTTAGAACGTGTGTTTTCAAAGGGAACTACCGAAAAGGTACGTGCCTTTGTCGGAAGAAAAGAACGCGGAATATATGATCCTACCGCGAAATGTTACACTCCTTATTTGACATATCCCGGAAATTCTAGCGATAGGAAAAACTATGGATTTGAACCAGTATTTTCAAATACTCTTCAAAATGACCAAGTATTCTATGATGATCTACTGAATTCATTGTATAATAAAGGTTCAATAACCTTTGATAACTATCGATTACTAGATCATACAATGAAAACTGTTAACTTGCCAATAGACACAGATAAGTTTATCAACTATGAAATGTATTATTGGTTAACAACAGAGTTTATTCATCCAGATTTGCCTGGCACGATTAACACGTCTGATCAAAAACATTACGTTACTATTGATAAACCAGGTACCACCTGGTGGAGTCAACATAATTCTTGGTATCACTATAATGATATCAAAGATTACATTGATGACACAAATTCGAAGTATGCGTTACAGGGAAAACGTCCAATTGTTGAGTTTGATTCGTTTTTAGAACTATCCGATGATACTTCATTGCTCACTGACTATAATGTTAAGCCTGAAGATTTTCCTTTCTTCAAACTTTACATATGGAATGAGGACACACAATCACACGAATATGATCAAGAAAATACAATTTTTCAATATGTTGAAAATAATCTACATTCATTTGATGATGAGCTGGAGTTCAATCCAAAGCTAATCGCTGGCGACTATTTAAGTGAATACGTGTTTATAATGAATATGAATAACGATTCATTTTTCAAGCGTGACGCCGAATATCAAGGTTCGTATATTAGTACCAACTTTGACTATCGCAATATTCGCCAAGAATTTGCCGAAGGTAAAATCAAGACCGCGTTTGAGTTAACAATGTTACCAACAACAAACGCCATTGATGTTTTTGTAAATGGGCGGAGATTACTAGACGAAGAATATACTATTTCTGGATCAACAATCACTTTGGTTGAGCCAACAGAAAAATATTCGTATGTTGATTTTCACTCATCCGAATTAGTGTTGTCTATGTCGGAAAATGCGTTTCAGAAAATACACCCGTCGATTGAATATAATCCAGACAATGATGATTATATGAATAAAGAATTTAAATATAGCATATTTTATGAACATATGCATAGACTGATTGAAACAACTCCCGGATTGTCAGGCGATACAATTTCGTTCAACACGTTTAGATTGATCGGCGATAATACTAACAAAACTCGGTTTAATGACCGAGGCAGTGTTATGATTCGTAGTCAAGCAGATATTGAATTTGCTTATTTTGCGTCTACCAGGGATGATTATAATCCATTTGAAGCTGTGCAGTTTTTAGCAACCGCATATAGTAACTATAAACATAGGCTCATTACTCATATTGAAAAGATAATTTCAGATTTGAATTCAGATTTGTTGTCCGATACTGAAATTTTAGAACAGGCAATATACAACATAACACTGTTAAAAAAATCATCTATCAGTATGTTCTCCGGACAAAACATGTTATTATACGGCAAAGACGTTGCTCAGTATGAAGAATTGCCGATAGCGGTAATCGATAGTGTAAATGAACAATTTATGCCTGTATTTGAAACAACAGTGGTCAACGATCCTGATCTTATGATATTTCTGAATGGAAATGTTCAGCGATTGGGAATAGATTATACAATATCTAACACTGGCGGCGAAGTAACATTTATCAATTATCTACCTGTAACGGGCGATGAAATATTGGTACGGCATTATTATCTTTCAGAAGAAACATATGTGCCTTCCAGCGCAACAAAATTGGGTATTGCTCCGGCTTATATTCCAGAATTTTTAGTTGATACTGAATATGATCCCGACGTTACTTTCTTAGTAGGTCACGATGGTAGTAAACTACCTATTTTTGGCACACGGGTTGATAATATACTTTATGAGTTCGAAACAAGAATTTATAACAATCTTGAAAATAAAGATGATTCTGAGATACGCAGCATGGAACATTCTGTTGTATGGAGCGCCTCAACCGCATATTCCCGCAGTGAAAAGAACTTTATGATGTATCCAATATTTAAGAATTGGATGATGCATAATAATGTTGACAATTTGACAAATACAGATTACGACACAAGTGACTGGAAAACATGGAATTATAGCACGTATGATAATAATACTGCTGGTCACTGGAGAGGAATTTATAGTTATCTGTATGGCACAGATATGATATTTGCCGAGCCTTGGAAAATCTTAAAAGTATCTCAAAAACCTGATAACTTTGATACCACATACGGAAACAATTATACTACGAATGCATTTTGGACAGCATTGATTGCCGACAGTGACTTTCTTGTGTCTTCGCCAGTTGATGTGTCTGATAATATTATTCCGATTGATGATTTGGTATTCAGTGGCATAATCTCAGCAAATGACATTGGTAAAATGAAAGCTGAATGGTCATTCGGAGATGGATCGCCAATTGAGCAAGCTTGGAAACGAACTAGTGATTATCCATTTGCTTTATTTTTACAAATGATTCTTCAAAAGCCGTTTGAGATTATATCAGAATATGAAGACGAAGTGAAGAACCTTGTTAGAATTTATAATAAGCGTGACAATATAAACACTAACGATGTATTGGCAGAAAAAGATAACTACCAGTTCAAGTTGGGTTCAAAACTTGCAGGATTTGTTAATAATTTTAACTTGCTCGGAGAAGATACTTCGTTGCGAGAAAGTGAACATTATCAAATACCATCGGATAACTATGATTTGTTTGTACACGCTGGAGAACCAAACCGGAGTGAATTTTATAGTGCCATAATCTTAGAAAAAGTATCTCTTGATTTGCCACATCCTGATTATTCGTTGTCGGATGTATATGATTATCGAAAGGGAGATATTGTATTAAACACGAATGATGGGAAATACTATCGTAGAAAGATTGACGGCACATCCGCATCAGAGGATGCTCTAACTATAAACTTTGACTATACTGCTTGGGTTCTAATATCTCAGCCACATACGAAGCAACATGGATACAGAATCTACGGATATGACTCGTTGAATCCAGTATTTTATGCTCTGGATTGGGAAAGAACAAGTAAACCTGATTCGTGGTCTGCTGAAGGCAACTTTTTCGAAATAGATCAATGGACTTCAAGTACATTTTATAAGAAAGATTCGTACATCCAATACAATAGTCGTCCGTATGTATGTATTGATAATCATCAATCATCTACCAGTTTCGAAGTAGACCTGAAATATTGGAAGCAACTTGTTGATTGGCCAAGAAAAAAACTCCTAACTGCACACGGATTTGAAAAAAATAAAAATGACGTTGTAATACCATATCAATATGGGCAAGTTTTAACTTCACTTGACGACATAGCACACTTGTTTATTGGATATCAAGAGTATCTAAAGCTTGTTGGCTGGTCATTTGATACTGCTGACGAGAACGGAAACATAATCGACTTTGAAACAAAGTTGGTAGAGTTTCTTGAATGGGCAATATTAAAGCATGATGCGGGAGACTTCATTATTTTAACTCCTATGTTGGCATCAGGACGATTCAACGCACCGTATGGCACAGAAACTATGCATCGCGAAACGTTCAAAAACTTTTATCGGGTAGTTGATGCTGGTGGCAGATTAATACCCGAAGGTCAAATCGAGTTTTATACTGATCAAAGTGGATTGTCGTTCAAATCAAATATCCCCATTCACGGAATGAAGGTAGATATTGCTGATGTCGAACACGCGTTTGTTGTTGACCGAGTAGATAACTACGGCGATGTTATATACGATCCATTGTCGCACGACCGAAATCTGCGAATGTTAGTTGATTGTAATAGAACCATAGATTGGGACGGAACACTGTCTGCTGATGGATTTTTAGTATACAATAATTCAATCGTGCCGAACTTTGATACGCTGGTGGAAGATACAAGAAACTATCGAAATAACATTGTTGATCAAAATCTTTCAATCATAAACTCATTGAAGGGCAGACAAATAGGATTTTCACCCAGAACATATCTGGATAACTTTGGAATGGAGCGCGAAAGTCAACTTGAATTCTACCGAGGATTTATAGTTGATAAAGGGTCGGTCGATAGCGCAAACCGGATATTGAATTGTAATTCTAAAATAACAAGCGTTGATCAAAGTCAGGTCTGGGCATTTAAGGTTGCCGAATACGGCGGCTGTTATATGGATAAGGTCGCAACAACATCAATCAAAGCCAGTGATATGAAGACTGATCCACATGTTGTAACGTTTGATACTTATCCACCAATGATCAAAACCGATAAGCCACCAGCAGGAAACTTTAAAACATCCGGATACGTTAGAGAAGAATATGTTAATTATATTGTGCCGGACACGGATGAGGTCTATAATATAGATACTAAATTCCTACGCGAGGGAGATACCGTTTGGACACAGTTTGATGCTGATAAAGAATGGGATGTTCTTAGGTTAAGTGAAACTGCTGAACTAAACTATATAAAAGAATCCAAAGATGGACAGTTGATAGTGGGATTAACCAATGTTCCAAACAACGTAAATGATAACTTGTTATTTTTGCGAATTGTGAGTAATAATATTTCTCCAAATGTCAAAGGATATTATCGTTTGGTTTGGAATACTATGACCGCAATTGGGGATCTAACAATATTCGAGTATCTTGTATTTAGTGAAGACTACGATCCGTTAATTGTCGAAATAGATGATACTACATCGAATTCGTTGTTTGTTCCTATACCAAACACATCTGCCGTATCTGCTATCGGATCAGTATCTAATCCAGACCTGAACGATGGTGATGTTCTAATGATAGATGGCGATGAATATGTTTTCAGTGAATCAGCAGGTTCCTCAGCCGGAATACATTTGTATGGGTCAGAAACTGATCCGTTAGTAACCGTCGGCGATAAAATAAAGATGGTAGGCATAGATAAAGATGGAAATGTTATAAATCCCATATCATCGGTAATAACATTTGATCATGCAACACTTCGTACAACAGAACCGTTCTTGGCGGTTTCGGGAGATGTAATCAACATAAACGGAGAAACGCTGATAGTAGAAAATGCCAGTGAGGAAACAATTCGTATCGAATCCTTATCAACTGAACAAGATATATTGACTACTGGTAACCAACTAAATCTGGATGGCATCGTAGCAAATGTGATGGACATAACAGTAACCGGAGTTGACGCAACATATCCAATCACAGTGAGTAAACCACTCAGCGTCAATGGCACTATCGTTACTATAGAAGCCGGAATGACTCTATCGGATGTCGTTAATGAAATCAACAGTAACTCACTTGATGTTACTGCATATTATACTGGTGGACAACTTAACTTGACTACTTCATCTTCGATTCTTACTTTACAGGGATCAATAATCAATGATCTTGGATTGTCGTCAACGAATACATACTTCGATTCAAAGATTAGTAATTTAGTTGACACAATCAATAGTCTGATGATAATAGGATTAACCGCATCGGTTGTTGATTCAAAACTAATTTTAACTACAACAGAACCAACGCTTGATGTTCAAGGTACTGCCGCAGCGCAGTTAGGTATTCCTACTGGCATATATGAATCTACGATTTTTCCAACGATAGAAAGTTTAGCGGCACAAATAAACCGGTTAAATATTTCCACTATAGATGCTGCTGAAGTAAATAACCGCCTTGAAATCACAACAACTGGAGCATTTATTAATATTATCGAAGTTACTGATGGAGCACTCGAACGATTAGGATACAATACTAGCGCCATAGCAACATCCGATACAGATACATATGTTAAATATTCGGCGATTGACCAAATAGCATATCAACTGGCCAACGCAATAGATGATGGTTCAAACGTGATAACAGCATCGGTTGTAAATCGAAAAATTCAGATACATACTGGAGCAGGCGGCGATATATTGAAGTCACTAGTGGTATCAAATGTGAGTGGCACTGCGTTAACTGATATTGGGATAACAGCAGGAAATTATACAAACATTGCGTCTGCTAACAGAGATGTTGAAAAGTTAAGAGATTCAATAAACTCTTACGGCACCGATGTAATCGCATCAGTGGGAAGTGGTGGCAAAATCATTTTGAATGTTAATAGAAATTCAATGAATCTTCAAGGAACAGAGAGTAGTGTGCTAATTGCTTTGGGTCTCAGAGAAACATATACCGCAATATCAAGTAATTCTAACTTCAAAATAATGGATTGGAAGTCACTTCGGTTTATTCCTAATCAATACAAGGATTTTGATTATTTGAATCGAGTGCCTGGTACAATGCCTGTGCCATTGACGTTTGACGATTGGTATCAGGATCTCGGATTAAATGATACTAGTTACATATTTGTTGATGACTGGGAAGAAGCAGGTTACGCGGTACTATATAGAGATACAGATGGAACGTTAGACTTTTCTTCGCGTCAATGTCAACGAATCGACACTGATAAAATAGATAGAGTAATCGTCAAAGATGCCGACGAATACAGTAGATACGATTTATATGATCCACTGAATCTGAAAATGCCAGCAGACCTAATTAATTCTATTGATTACATCACTTGGAAAAATCCTGCTATATATAGTGGTGGTTCGTCATCCAAGCGATGGTATGATGAAAAGCTGGGCATCGTTTGGTGGGATACTGAGCTTGCTAGATTTTATCGTTATTATGACTTTGGGAATGCATACCAAAATCCGGACATTGATTATATGAAATCAGTTTGGGGAAAAATGGTTCCTGGATCTAGGGTAGTGATAAAAGAATGGACAAGTTCATTTAATAAACCCAACGGCGCAAAATATAACTCATACAAAATATTTGATGCTAATGGCAAACATATCAAAACAAAATACTTTTATTGGAAAAATAGTAACGAAAATGATATTGATGGAAAAGTATACAACACCAAAAATATAAAATCATTGCTTGAATCAAAAACAATCATTACTGATAGATTTATTCCTGTCAGTGATAATTCAATTATCATTACAAACAATCGAAAAATATTCAAAGATACTACGATAGATATATCATTACAATACGATGCTAATGCAACAGCAGCATTACAATCACCGTTATATAAAGAATGGGAATTGGTCAGTGAAGAGTTGAAAAAACCAGTGCCTGAATTTTTGATGTTGGGTTTACAATCATCAATTTCTAACATTGCGATTGATAACTTCTTCTTCAAGAATACTGAAGCTGCTGATTTGATAAACGTCAACTATGCTGAATATTTTGTTTCGTTTTTGGATGAATGCAATATAAGAAACGTAGTCATAACAATAAACAACTCTGTTGTGCCTTCGGATTATATTGAGTTGGATGGAAACACACTGAAGATAATTGATGACTATGAAATCTTGGAAGGAGATGTTTTGCGTGTATATAAGACAAATACACCAGAAAATCCTTGGTTTGATAGCAGCGTAGAAGCAAGACAAAATTTTGCATCTATATTGAATGACAAACTGGATAATAGACTGCTTTCGTCTGTATTTCCAGATTATGAGTTTTACATAAATCTTGATTCGCCATTATTTGAAAAAACTGATTGGGCAATGACTGATAAATGGGCAGATGTAACTGAAGCTGCATACATTACACGTAATCCGTCGTTTGATATGAACGCATTGTATGATGCAGGATATAACTCGTTCAAAGTTATAACTCCGGAACACACATCTTATTATTTTGAAGTTGATGGAGAGTTGCGTCTAGTAAAACGAACAAACTCTGCAATCAAAGTAATATTTGACGATATAGAATATCCCGAGGATAGTATAGACGTGTATTATGAAAATGCGATTAATGTTCAGGTATTCTTGTTTATTGAAATGATGTACAAATATATGGACGACAAGTTTTTGAAATATATGTTCTTTGAAATGATAAAGTATATGTTAACTGAAAAAACATATCCAGACTGGATTTTCAAAACAAGTTATCAAGATTTTATAATGACAAATACGACAATGCGTCAATATACCGTGTATCAACGAGATTCATACGATGATGTTATTGATTATATCATGGAAGCAAAGCCGTATCATGTCAAAATCCGGTCAGTGGATGAAAGATATTCGTTGTTGGAAGAAACTATCAATACGAATATTGATTCTTTACACGAAATGGATATATTATTAAAGTTTGGTATACAGAGTTACGGAGCAATGGTCACACAAGAAATATTCGATAACCCATCGGAAGAATGTTATACTTTTAATGATATATTCAATTTGCCAGCCCCGGCTAAAGAAAACATATCAGTTATGATCAAAAAAGTATCTGGTGAGTTCGTTGTTATTTCTCCAACTGATTACACCGTCAATTCGGATGGCTCATTGTGTATTTCTTCATTCTATGATCTTGAAGTCGGAGATCATATTATGATTGAAAGAACATATAGTCGTTATACAAGAGATGTAATATCAGGCGGCGACCATGAAATAGATGATCCTGCTAATTTCCCTGATATAACAGATGGTGAATATAATGGCGGACTAATGTTGCCTATTGATAATGTGTATACAAACTTTGCAGGTGGATTTGATACTGGATTGTTGCCTGCTCGTATGAATGATTTGTCTGTAGTAAAACAGACAGATTTTACAGATGGTACACAATCAGTCATTGATAAAATTGTATTATGGGTATATGATCAATACGGTAGAGGATATAAGCTCAACGTCAAGAATGCGGGCACCATTTCTTCAATTGATAGTAATATTATAACCGTAAATCAATCGACAAACTTTAAGCAGTCTAGAGGAAAAACAATACGTCTAGTAGCAATCGATAACGGAAACAATATCGAATTTGTGACTTATAATAAAAAGAATGGCACTGATTTGATGATAGAAGGACGCGGACAATACACTGGAATGTCTTATTCGTTCTCATCTGGCGATACGATTTACACGATTGAAGATCCAATAACAATCAATGATTACAATCAGCCCGAAATTGAAGTGTGATAAATAGATATAATATATATAAAGGATAACAAATGATTAAGGATACAATAGAATCCCAAATAATCGGTGTTCTGAAAATAACAGATAAAGAAACCGGTGAGATACTGGTACAGAAGCGCAACGCGATACATCCTGGTAATATGGCATATATTATGGCACTTGCTCTTGCCTGTTTGCCATCTAACTTATCACCAACCACAGGTACTCCGTGTATAGGATGGATGGCATTTGGCAATGGTGGCTCAGTATCTACGACCACATTATCTTATAGATCACCTCGCGTGTATAGCACATACGATGGACAATCAATGCTGGGTAGTGCTTCGAGATTGTATTCACAAACGTATGTTCAACAACCTGAAAAAGTTGTTTACTATCCAGGACAAGTGTTGGATGATAACGAAGTTATTCCGCCAAACACATCAAAAATAAGCTTTTTAGTTGACGTTTCTCATACTGGAATGGCAACTGCGACAGGCGAAACTATTCCTGAATCCGATAGTTCGACTGATTTAGCTGCGGTGGAAGCATTTACGATTGATGAAATAGGTCTAGTCTCTGGCGCGACAATTGCTGGCGAACTTGACGAATCAACAGCACTACTTTTAACGCACGTAACATTTCACCCCGTCTTATTGGCTGCCAATCGGTCGATAATCGTTGACTACACAATTACGATACAAATTAGTTAACAGGAGCATTAAATGTTTATGGACGATATGATCTTAGAATATGATATGATTATACAGTGTAGCACACTCCAGCGTATTATACAACACGTTTCAGTCGGTGATGACTATTCACAGTCAACTGACGAATACGGCATTGTAAAATCTTCATCTACAGTTACAAATCCAACATTTAATGTAAACGAAGTAGCATAATATTATGGGACCACAAAGTCGTTATCTTGGTAATTCGTTAAGATCAACAGAATTCAACTATATGGTTGATGAAATCAATCGCGTGGTTGGACCAGGATCAATAGGATATGATCAAGACCATCTTGTAGTTTCTCGGTTATCCGCAGGAGATGAAATAACAGATGCCAAATGGCGAGAACTTCTCCTTGCGATTAGTAGCGCCGCGAAGCATCAAGGATATACAATGACTGGTCCTATATCTGTGGAAGATCCATTATTTAATAATCGGATATCGAAAATAGTCGTGGACTTAAATACAGACATAGCAATATTAGTTAATGATTGGTTCACACACGAACCATCGCAACTATCATATGAAAATACCAGTGCTACGAGACATAAAGTATTTGGAAATCCGACTACTGGATTGAACAACAATGAAGCGTGGAATAGAACAAGATGGTATGGTTTTAAAGCAACGTTTGAAGACGATGACGCTATTCTTGGATTTTTCAACGCTGGAGGAGAAATACATTTTACTCCATCTTTAGAAAATTATGAAATCACTCACGCTAATAGCACAGCCTGGCATACATTCTTAGATGATATAGGACAACTAACATTTTCATCGTTGGGAATGACTGGTGCTAATGGATTAGCAACGCCATTCCATATAAATCCGATTGACGAAAACGGAAATCCGATCATCAATCTTGGAGAAACATATGAGTGGAATCCAGGTATGATCATACAATCATTCCAAAAGCAGATGCGTGTATTTTGGAGAATATGGCAAAGTTCTGTTGATATACTGATAAAGTTTGTTAATTCCAATGAGGATCATTATGTAGTGGGAGATTTGACCGTTACTGTTGATCAAACCCGCGCACAGGCTGATCCTGAAATAGAACCGGATTATAACGTCGTTGGCGTCATTTCTACTTCTCCAATGTATACAACGTCGGAAAACTTTACAACTGAACCTATCATAGATCCAACCGTCTATTCTAACATAAGGATGGGCGATAACTTCCAAGTAAACGCTGCCACTCTTGCTGGTATATTACCATCACAGTTGGTTAGAACAGACACAGATACTATAATAACTGCGAATACCACGTGGACTGACGGGAATGGTATATATCTAGGAACCGATCAAGACTTCTTTATGCGACACAACGGAGTTGATAATAATACATTATTCAGTATATATTCTGGAAAATGGAATTTAACGAATGATACCGACGTATTGTTTGTCTTTGATCCAATAACAAAAAGCTTGGTCGCATCTGGCGATGTTACTGCGTTTGGATAATAACTTCACAAAAGGAATATAATTATGGCACTCAACTTTCCTCTTAATCCATCCGATGGTGATACATATGTATATGCAGGTATAACGTATATCTATATATTAATAGATAATGTTTGGGAAGCGTCATTTGCCGACATAACAGACGCAACTACACTAGGTGGGTTGACCATCGATTCATTTGTGCGATCGGATGCAGATAGTATTATAAATGCTAATACTACGTGGACAGATGGGTTTGAGATACGACTTGGCACCGATACTGATTTTACAATGTCGTTTGATGGAACAAATACCATATTCGCAATGAACGTAGGAGACTTGATTTTGAATGACGGCTCTCTTACATTAGCAACATTTGAGCGTGCCACTGGTAACTTTATTGCTACTGGAAATGTTGGTGCTTTCCAAATCTAACTTGACTTTTCGCAAAAAACAACGGACATATTTATTATATAAAGATTGCCAATGTTGTGTTGACCAAATACGAAAAAATATGTGTAAACCAGAACGCACCAAACGTTATAATAAATCTGGATGAAAAACTTTGACGTAGTTTAAACATGTTTCGTCAACCTTCGGCTCTTGCCATGTTTGGCCGTGCTTGCTGATTTTACCAGAAACATTGATCCAATCCTTGAAATCACGCAACCATTCTTCCTTCGCAAAGAAACACACCGCTTCACCATTGCGAGTGAAAGCATTTACCGCAAACTTGCCAAAATCAGTCATGTTGCCAGTTTTATAAATCTTGATATCAAGGGAGATACGTTCTTTGACTGTACCAAAATGTTTGCTGCCAGAAATAATATCAGCAACTGCTTCCAACGTAATCATTTTTTCTACAAGATAAGGAAAATACGCAATAACACCAATATCAGACCTATGAAGAGTTTCCTTATCAATTGCGGCGAGAACGGATGTTTCAAACTCGTTCATTTTATCCATGAGAATACGAAATGTGAACTTATCTTGAATATATCCAATCATTTCTTTTGCGCTATCGCGGACCTCGTCTGTAATGAGATGTGGATATTTCGCAATAATACCGGCGATGATTGTTTTATTAGAAACCTTGTTGACAACATATTCTAACGACCCATCTTCGTTTTCGGTCGAAGAATACCGTGTTTGACCAGATTTTACATATTCATCATCATTCAGGCGTTTGGCGACAATTGCAGCCGATACAGCATCTTCAACGCAGATTTTGATTCCTGTGAAGTCACCATATTCCGTATCATGTAACTGAAACACATATTGTGGATATACGGTTGCAACATAATCTTTCAAGTAACTTTCGTCTTTGACATCAGTGTCAACTTCATTCTCTGCCACTGGATTACAAGGGTTCCCAAGATATGTGACTGCCATTGATATAACTCCTGCTTGTTGCTACAATATTATTGTAGCACACGTTTTATAGAAGTCAAGAAAAAAATGTTATGCTTGTAATAGCGACCACACAAGATGGTTGTGATCATCTATGTTATCCAAATCTACAACCCCAATTCTGCCTGAACTTCGATCCTTAACATATTCCCAGCCGTTACCTATATTCGCATATACAGTTTCCGCATGTTGCAGTTTTTCAATGTTTGCTTTTCCTGTGCCATACATCAAATTCATAACAACTTTATACGCATACTCTACTTCGCTGACATCGCACGGTAATGTCACTTCATCAATCGTACATACATCAATATTATATTGAGTCGATGCAAACTCAGAAAAACAATATAATATCTTGACTTTGGTATATTTAATACCTTTGGGATAACCCACACTCAATCTCCTACATTATATTCTTCAACGGAGTCTTTATGCTTCGCAGTAAACTTAACTGCATATACATCAACATCACGGATAACTGTATTCAGATCAAATTGCTGATCTACTCCAAATACTTGTTCAGTCACAAAGTAATGTTTTGATCTGCCCGTATAGGTATGTCCCATATCACCGTATGGTACACTTACTGTAGCACTCATAACATCGTAACTCTTACCGTTAATGCGAACCTCACGCAAATCAATTACACGGTCCTTACCAACATAGTATTCATCGGCTTCCCAGTTATTTCTATAAGTCAGTTTCATTTTTTTATCCTTTATGGATGCAAACCAAAGTTACCAAGAACCGCAGCAGCAGTTACATCATCTTCCTTGTTTGGAACAAAGATATAGGAACACGTATCAATCGGAAGAAAGTGAACAGTCTCACCATCTACCAAAGGATATGTCGGATCATGAACAACATTAGAAACATAACCCAAATCATTCATCACTATAGCAGCAGTATTCATCTGTGCTTCATTTACACCAAGAACCAATACAGTACCAAAGCCCTGATTGGTTTCTTTCTCCCATTCGGAGAACGATTCAAAGTCACGATGGTTATCACCCTTCTGCCGTGACATTTCATTCACAAACGCATTACTGGCATGACTTGCTTGTGCCATACCTTTGCCAGCATTCATAGATGCCATATCGGTACGAACAAGGAGATATAGAACATGTGTCATAGTGTTTTCACCTCTTTATCAATCATTATATGCGGTCTGCCATCCATCTTTCCAATCCTGTGACAAACGTGGGTTATCATAAGGATTATCAGCCCGCTTTGCTCCACTCAGGTACGCATTATACCCATCCCAATATTCATCACTATTATGATTATACATTATGCTTCCTTCTTAAAGTAAACATGCAGGTTAGTGTAAACATCGTTGCCACCAGCATAAAGAACCGAGCCATCTAAAATGTAGATATCGTTGCCGTCTTCTACATTTACTTGAATATCGTTTCCATACTTGACGCGAGTATCTACAATAGTTCCCAAGAAAGGCTTTCCGTGCCAAAAACCTGAAACTTCACTGCCAACTGCGCCGTACAGGTTATTCATAAATATTTTCATATCTTTTCCTTTCGTTGCTTTCATATATATTATAGCGCGATTCGAAAGAGAGTCAAGTTTTTTGGAAGTATCCTGCTGTATATGTTAGTAATTGTTTTATTTGTTTTGAATTCGCCGGAAAAACATCTCTGTACTGTTTGTAAATAGGAAGGTCATTGATATACTTTTCAGGATTGCGCAATCCGTCTTCTGGATTGTCTAACTCTTTCATATGTTCTGCTAGGCCGTGAGCATATGCCATAAGTTCATGTGGGTCACGCAGGTATGATCGCATCCAATCTCGGCTCTTGCCGGACTTCTTAAAAAGTTCAACCCCCTTCATATGACCAGATTTGTAGTTGTTCAGTATATCACCGCCCATTCGGTCATACTGACCCCAGTGAATAGTTTCATGAGCAAGCAGTCCCATCAACATTTTCTTGAACGTTTTTGGTCCATATGTACCGTTAAGATTGGGCGCATGCAAAAAAATTCGTATTGTGTTGCCTTCTTCCTTTGTCCAATCAGCAGCAGCACTTAACCATTCATCTGGATCTTTTCGTTTAGAGTGATCAGTTATAAACTCAATAGGAAGTTCATCCACGTTGTTGCTGGTTAATATTGATTCGAGTTCATCAATATCGTCGGTATCATTATTAGAGTCCAAATACTCTTGATATTCTTCCAATGAGTCATCCACCAAAAGTTCAACTTCATCAATAAAGTCTTGTGCTGGATGAATATTAGCTTCTGATAATCGCATCTGATATACTCCCGTAGATACTGTATTTATCATAAGATAAATATACTGTATAATAAAAACGAAGAGGTTCAAATGACGAAACTTTATGCCAATGGGTGTTCGTTCACCTATGGAACAGGTCTTACTAATAAAGATACCGCGTGGCCATATGTTCTTGCTGATAAACTAGAAATAGATGATGTAATAAACGAAGCACAGCGAGGTGTTAGTAATCCATATATTATGCGATCTACTATAACAACAATAAGTGAAATGATAGATAACGGTGAAAAGCCGGACTTTGTTACTATCGGTATGACTGCTCCAAGTAGACGCGAACATTTTATTGAAGATAAAAATATACTAATACATAATGTTCCTTCTGTTGAGTATCACGGAAATATTATGTTGAGCGAAGAAGAAAACTCAAATGTTGATATATACAATCGTATATACACCGCTTTATTCACTAGCCAGATTTACGATTTTCATCTTTATTTGATGCAAGTATTATCACTTCAGAACTTCTTCAGAGAAAACGACATTGACTATATAATCTTTAACAGTTTGAATCTAACCCAAAATCTTCTTGAGCCAACTTCATTTTCGAAACTATGTGAACAATCAGATATGATGGCGGTATACAACCAGTTAGATACTAGAAAAATATTTGACCAAGAAACATTCTTTACACATATGTATGATATGGAAGATGGATATTTCACTGAGGAAGACCAAGAAAAATATTTACATCCTACTGAAAAAGCACACGAATCCTGGGCAAACTATTTATATAGATATATTGATTTTTGATTGAGTGTGTTACAAATATAATATGACGCTATTGGAATATTTCATCCCTGCCGATGGAATGAATGCAATGTGCAATGATATATTAAAAACTCAACATAAGAAAAATACTTACACTGCCATAGGAGCAGGAATAAAGGGATGTGGATCGTATCCTGTAATCTCGAAATCTTCCATTTTGAAGTCATCGATGCTCTTAATATCAGGATTAATAACAAGCGTGGGGAAGGGGCGTTGATCTTCTACCCGCGCCAACTGTGTATTGATAGCATTCGTATGATTATCGTAAATATGAACATCGCCAATATTATGAATCAACTCTAACGCCGTCAATCCGGTTACTTGGGCAATCATATGCGTCAATAACGAATATGATGCTATGTTAAACGGAACACCAAGAAACAAATCAGCACTGCGTTGATGCAAAATGGTTTTCAATCCGCCATCATTAGTTACATAAAACTGAGCAAAGCAATGACACGGTGGCAATGCCATTCTATCAAGATCACTAACATTCCACGCAGAAAGAATATGCCTGCGCGACTGTGGATCATTCTTTAGGCCGTCAATCAGTCGTGCTATCTGATCTATTCCATTCCAGTTGCGCCATTGCACACCATAGACAGGACCCAGGTCTTTATTCGTATTTGTGTTATAA
>ENA-OSIY01000326-OSIY01000326.1-marine-metagenome-genome-assembly--contig:-NODE-326-length-27362-cov-17.908228_pt1 | contig 27362 bp, 33 predicted proteins | sample MGYA00237884_ERZ534233 | MGnify/ENA primary metagenome ERZ534233 (study PRJEB26412, sample SAMN06343840) | marine metagenome | isolation source: estuarine water | place: USA: Columbia River Estuary... | reverse complement strand
TGACTAAGGAATGTTTTACCTTGTTGCCTTCTATAATCTAATTCAAATAGGTATTCAAACCCTTTTGATTTACTACCGATGGTAGCTGCATCTGAGAATGAGTTTTCAGTACCGTTTTTAAATCTATTTTGAATATTTGGTTCGTATCCAAATCTTTGAATTTTTCTAATACCAAATACTGCTGAATAATCATATGGAGTAGATATTTTTTCAGTTGTTAATCCATCTGTTACTGAATATGATGTAACATCTGAAATTGAGTTATTACCATTGTATGCCGCATAGAAAGTAGAGTATTTGAATTCTTTCTTCAATCTTTTTGAAAACTCAGATGGTTTTTTCTTTTCTTTAACCTCTTCTTTGTTGGGAACAGGAAGGATTACTTTAGTATCCTGTCCATACATAACAAAAGGTAAAATACATAATAAAAATATTAATTTTCTCATCTTTTAATCCTCTTTTACAATTTTCTTATTATAGATGTTTCCATCATAGTTTACCTGAAGTATATAAATTCCAATAGGTAAGTTTTTCATATCAATTTCCGCTCTCTTCTGATTCTCACCACTTCGTAGTTTCCTACCAGCCATATCAAATAAATCAAATTTTACATTGTTTAATGATGTGGTAACGTTAATAATATCTTTTGTTGGATTTGGATAAACTGCAATCATCTTACCACCCAATTCACTAATATCTAATGGATATCCATCTTCACAATAATTGTATAATGATTGACAATCTGAATCCCATTCAGTATCACAACAATATTGGTCTACATCAATCACCCAAGCATAACAAGGATTATTTAACCAATATGGATTACCTGGTCCACCAACACAACCTGCATCATATAAACAGGCAGTTGAATCAGATACGTTTGCGTTCGGGTCATAATTGTAAGCTGATACATCAGTACAACCAGGTACTGCCGTAATACAACTTCCGTTATCAACATTTGCGTTCGGGTCATAGTTTACCGAAGTTGAATCAGTACAACCATATACAATAGGAATACAAGGATTCGATAAATCTGTTGCGGATACTTGATTCACATTTGCGGTTGGGTCATAATTAAACGAATTAACATCCATACACCCATATATAAATGGTACACAACTTCCGTTATCCACATTTGCGTTAGGGTCATAATTAAATGATGTTGAATCCATACACCCATATACAATAGGAATACAAGGATTAGTAAAATCTGTTGCTGATGTTTGGTTTGTATTTGCTAATGGGTCATAATTCAATGAGTTAACATCCATACATCCGTAGATGAAAGGAACACACGAACCATCATCAGTATTTGCCAATGGGTCGTAGTTAAACTGAGTTGAATCAGTACATCCATAAACTCTAGCGATACAAGAACCATCATCCGTATTTGCAGTTGAATCGTAGTTTAAAGATGTTGGGTCTGTACATCCATAAATAATAGGTACACAACTACCATCATCGGTATTTGCATTCGGGTCATAATTAAATGATGAAGGATTGGTACAACCGTATATAAATGGAACACAAGTACCTGGTGTATTTGCTGTAGAATCATAGTTGTATTGTGTATCATCCATACAACCTACAATTACAGGAATACAACTTCCATCATCTACAGTTGCAGATGGGTCGTAGTTAAATGCTAATGGATTCATACAACCTGGTATATTTGGAATACAAGTTCCATCATCTACATTTGCCAATGGGTCGTAATTTAGTGAAGTTGAATCCATACAACCTAAAACGATAGGAATACAAATATCTCCACAATAAGGTTCACCTACCCATTTTTCATAGAAAGGTCCTTCAAATGGTTGTAACGCACCTGCTCCATTATTAGCGAATGGATTTTGTCCCCATGCCAATAGAACAACACTATCTGAATTTTCTAATGTAAATGAGTTCTGTAAAGTTTGGAACTCTACTTGTTGAGGTGATTGTTGTGGTGCCGCAACTTCGAAGTAATAAACTTCTACAGTTTTATCTGTTTCCAATTGGAATTGGAACGTTTGTTCATAGTTACCTGGCCCCATAGTGAATACTCCAACAGGAACACCATCTTGAGCAACACCTAACCAAGAGTTACCCCAACCATCTCCACCACCATCTTCGATAGTTAATGTGTAATCACATAAAGGAACGATTGATTGTTTAGTCGCAGTTGAATCATAATTCGTTGAGTTTACATCCATACATCCAAAAATATGAGGAGTAGTACAACTACCATCATCTATATTTGCAAGTGGATTATATTCTTGATATGTTGGGTCTGTACATCCTAATACATCAGGAACAGTTGGACAGGCAGTTGCCGTTTGGTTTCCTGAGTAAAGTGTAGTTCCAAAATTTGGATTAGTCATTTCCCAAATAGTATCACCAGCACAATCTTTTATAACGATAGAACCTGCGTTAGATGGGTTATTACCACCCATACCATCACCATAGGTATCATTTACAACAAGTTCGAACCCTGCTGTTTGAGATACACAAAAATCATAAGTATAAGTTTGTCCGAAATCAAAACCATCATACTCACCAACAGGAACAGAAACATTACCAGCTGGTGTATTTGTAGTCATTATCCACGAAGTTTCACTTGGCCAATTATCTAATGTAATTTCCATTGTGATTTGATATTCAGTATTAGGGTCACAATTAGTTGTATTACAACTTCCATCATCTTCAGTCGCCCAAGGGTTGAAAGCAGATTCTGTTGAATCAATACACCCTTCTATACATACTGTTGGTGTATATGTAAGTGTATCTGATACTGAACCATCTGAATATTCTATATAAAGATAATGTTCTACTTCCCAATTAGGTGGCATCTGTCCGTTACCTGCCAACATTCCATAATTGGTAGCACCTGAATTTACACCTTGTGTAAACGGCCCCCAACCTTCATCGTTTCCATATACTACATTGACTGGGTCACACCATCCGTTTTCCCATTCCCATACTACTAATACTTGTTCATTAGTTAAACACAGTTGATATATGTTTTCATTTGATAAGTTACAAACAGGAGGTGCACATGGGTCTAAAACAAAAGATGTATCATATTGAGTAAAACTACCCAATGATGTTATATCTAAATCTAATATTGTGTCTTGACACTCATTTGATATTCTTATAAATGCCGTTGTGTTTGAGTTGTTATTTTGTAGTCCACCTTGCCAACCATCTCCGTAAGAATCCAATAATGAGATATCGATATCTCCTGAATCCGCTTGAACTACAGTTGACCATAGTTCAAATGGGTTTTGAGGTTGATAATTAACTAAGGTGTCGCCTGATTGAGTTAATAGTGCGAATGATTCACTGGGAGCGTAGTAATCAAACTGAACTTCCACTTTGAACCAACTGTCATTTGATTGAGCAATTCCTAAGAATGGAATCATCATTAACAGATAAATTAAATGCTTTTTCATAGAAAATTTCCGTAAATTTTATTTGGTTATACTTTTTCCTATATAAATAGTAAAAAATAAATTAAAAATACTGAAATGGTTCTATAAACTCACTAACATATCTAATAGTTCTGATTGTGGGAACATATCAAACTTATCTTTTCTAGTATTGGTGTGTGTCCATAACCCCTTAACCTTACCATAGTAAGCCTTTTCGTTGAATTCGAACCCATCTGCACCTTTTAGTTTAACTTCTTCTACCAAACCACTTCGGATATCAATTCCATCTCTATCTGCTATATAAAGTAACCATAATCTAAGAGATTCTATTTGTTCATCCGAATATCTATGCCATACATCAAACCCTTTGAATGGTTTATCTAATTTAACCAATTGTGATTCATGTACTGATGTACCAGCGTAAGTTTTACCATTTTTGATATATCCAAAGTTACAAACTTCTATACCAACTGAATGTGTATGCATATGTTGAGAACCATTCTTACCTAAGTGCCATCCATAATGTCCTTCAGGAAATGCTTGAACCATAACACCATCGTAATCTGTATTATTACCTTTAACCGAAGGCCCACCTAATACAAATTCAGTTGCTACTGCACCTCTACTATCTCTACCCCATTGGTCTATACAGTTATAAGGATTGTGCCATCCTGCTGTATGATGTATAAAACAATATTCTTTTTTAGTAATACCACTTTTATACTCACCTTCAGGTAGAAAGTGTCTATTGATTATGAGTCCGTTTTCCGTTTCATATATCTTTTCCGAATCATCAGTAGTAGCGAGACCCATAGTATCCCAAGTGGAAGTACCCACAAGGCCATCAGCAACCAAACCGTTGATTTTTTGAAATTCTTTAACTGCGAACTCAGTTCCTTTACCGAATATACCATCTGCCCCTATTCCTAAGAATTCTTGTAATAATTTAACTTCTTTTCCTTTTGAACCTACTTTTAGTAACATTTTAATTCTCCTATTTTACCATAAATATTAGTAATCTAAAGAAACATACTCAGATGGGATAGTCCATTCTGTACCGAATGGGTCAATTATTGTAGTTTCTTTCTTTTTTTGCTCTTCCGATATGACTATCACCCTCTCTCCAACCGGCAGGCATCCTTTGTGATTGGTGAAAGTCTTTTTCATTATTGTTCTGTTTGTTTTGTTTTTCACGTTTTCTTTTTTTATTTTTGTTTGATTCGGTACGATTCATATTATCATACATCTCATCTAAATCCTCATAGGATTCCCAAGTGTCAATATCCACTTTCATTTTGGCCTTACTTGATTAAATTTAACTTTTCGATTATATCTAAAAATTCTTCTACTGTATAATCTTTTGATTTTTCATCTTTTATTTTGATTTCATTTAATGTATCAGGATATTTGTTTACTAATCTCTCTAAAATCTCTAAACCTTGTTCAGCCCAAAAGTTCTTAAATGAAGATTCACCTAATACATTAGTTGAATATTGAACACCTTCTTCAGTGTCATCTGGAAGTAATATATAATACATCATAGTGAATATAACTATACTACTTTCTACAAATTAAGTTATGTTCATACGTTTTTACTTTATTAACCTTAACATTGAATATATCTAATTCGAACTCACCAACCTCAATTTCAGATGACTCAATTATAGTAGATAGTTGTTGAATTAATCCAAAAGAATTTTGTGTAAATTTATCTCCATCAAATACAATTTGTATATCATTTGATACATTTTGATTGATTCTTTTTGTTAAATCAAACTCAGTATCGGGTTGTTCTTCTTTTATATATTTTTCTATCTCCGATTTTTCCATAGTAATATTAATATTGTCACACCAAGGTTCTAAAGTTTTTAATAATGCGTAATTTCCATTATCAATTATGAACTGAGTATTGTATTTTGGTGGTACAATTGGTTTCATTAAAGTATCATGTGCACAATAATGTCCCCACTTTCTAAGAAAGTTACGAGTTGAACGTTGATTCTGAATCAACCACTCATCGGTTTCTCTGTTCTTCATAAACACTTCACCATTTGGATTTCTCTGAGCTCCATCTGCGAATCTACTACCTCTACAGGTCATATGATATACACAACCACCCCAAGTCTGAATAAACTTATATCCATTCAAATGAAATCGATTAAAGATATCAGTATCTTCTTTTGATTGTGGTGCGAATAGTGGGTCATGCCCATTGATTGATGTGAAATCTTCTTTGAATATAAACCAAGGAGCAAAGATTCCTTCAGTTTGTTTGGTTGCTTGATTCATTTGTACATCTTTAAACCAATCTAATAATTCTTCTTCTTTGAACTCTTCAGGTTCGATTCCAAAATCCATCAACATTTTCTCAGGCCCATCAGGATGTAATGGTGGTTCGATTCTTGTCAACGATACCACACTCAAAGGTTTGATGTGTTTTAGTACAAAATCTAATGCACCTGGCATCAAATACATATCAGCATGGTATATCCCCACAATTGGAGTATCCGCTATCTTTACTAAATCATCATATAGAATCGTATGTCCTAACCTTTTTGGCCCTTCATTTCTGATTGCTTTGAAGTTTGGGTCTTTTTTCATCATATCCTCACACCACTCCCAAGTTCCATCGTTACTGAAATCATCAGCAACACATACTGTTGGTTCTGGTCCACCATTCTTTCTGATTGAATCGTAGGACCACTTTAGGTATTTTAAATTGTTTCTACTCGGTTGAATGAAACTTATATCTTTTTTACTTATCATAACTTTAAATCTTTTCTTATATCGTTTTCTACTACTTTTAAATATTTTTGTCTTTTTTCATGTGATACAAATGGTACTGACCAGAATTGTTTTGTTTTTCTCCATCTACTCAACTTCCATCCAAACACAAAAGAATATACACCCATCACTAATCTTAACTTAACTGAGTTTAGGTATAGGGTAATAACAGGTAACATTGGTGCACCATGTGTAATATAGGTTCTTACTTTCTTATCACTAAGAAATGGTTTTGGATATGCGTACATTCCCTTTATTGGTACAAACTTATATGCAAAACCTGGTGTAAGAACCTCATCGAAGAATGTTTCCATCTTTGGAACTAATCTAAACCACCAAACTGGTGATACAAAATAAATGTGAGTAGACCAAGTGACTAATTGTTTATACTCTTCAATCAACTCTTCTCTATTTCTATGTAGTTTATCCTCATATACATCAATAATCTCAAAGGTTTCATTATTATCTTCGAGCTCTCTTACGATGGTACTGAATATACCATTATAACAAAATGATTTTTTATCAGGATGTCCTATTACTACTAAATGCTTAAACTTCTTCATAACCTAGTACTTTCTTTATTTTTATTAAAAACTGTTCCTCTGAATAGTTTTCTTTATATAGCTGTTGTGTTAATATACTATTTTCTAAGTAGAACTGTGGGTCTACTTTTAATTTCTCTGCTAATTTTCTAGCGGATGATACATCTCCATCATCAACTGATAAATTAGGATGTAATATTTTCTGTGTATTTAGATTATTGTAACCGATACATGGAATCCCTAAGTAAGAACAATTTAAATTAAATGTTCCTGCGGCTGGTGTACCTAATTGTATTCCATATTTGTGTTTAGATAATTCATATATCCAATCTTTCCAATGAACCCAAGGTAAATGATTTATATCTAATAATCTTTCCTCTTCTTTCATTCTACCAGTAGTTGGTGATGTAACTTTAGTACTCAGTATTTTAGAAATCATATAAGAATCAAATCCTCTGTATATACTTGCCCAATTACCACCTAACATTACACCATCTCTCTCACCATCAAATACTTTTATGTAATCTGTTATCATTAATGATGGTAATAACTCACATCTAACATCAGTTATACCACTATAGTAATTAACATCTAAATCATTATGACAAAAGATTAAATCCATACTTTGTAATACTGAATGATACCACACTTGTGATTCTATCTTATCATCCTGCCAGTACCAATATGTACTCTCCTGCATTACTGCAACTTTGGAACATACTCTTTTCATATTTTCCACTAAAGGATATTGTACTAATCTATCTTTTTTCTTTGGTATAATTACAATACCCCAGTCGTATGAATTTGATGGTATATTATGAATAACTGATATCGGATGATGTGTTGCGTTAAGAGCACATATCCACGCGGCATCGGTTCTCATATTTGGATTATTTCTAGGGAACTTCCCTTCATAACCAGTCTCTGTAAAAAATGCTATTTTCATTTTATATATAGGTTTTTGATTTTAAACTCTTCTACACACATCATACCTTTTTTACAACATTGGTAATTGGTATGAAATACATCTAAAATATCTGTATTAAAGTAGTTATGGTGTAATTGGGATGTAAAACTTACTAACCCTAATTTCTTTTTACCATAAGTATTTTCTATATCTACTACAAATGATGGATTCCATTCATCTAATGTAGATGGTGATTTATATTCAATTAATGATGGAGGTCCTAATTCTTTTCTATTTGGCCAAATACCTCGTATTAGTGCAGGTCCTAATCTATTAATTAGTTGATGTTCAAAGTGAGAATCTATGTTGGATGTTGTGAATATACAATCATATGAATTATTCTTTAAAAAGTTAGTTTCTATCCAATTAACCCACTCCTCTTCCTTACGTTCTCTTAGAAATCTATTTTCAGAAAAATATAGATTCACATTGGAATTTGAACCTTCCCAAAAGTTTTTTACCTCATTTAATCTATCTACACCAGTTGTGGTATCACAATCACCACCATTTGATAAACATACTATATCAAAGATAGTATCAGTACATTTCATAATAGTACCTGACATACTGTATTCCACATCATCAGGATGTGGTGATAAACATAATACTCTATTAAAGTTTAATAATTTCATTTGTATAACTCCTTATATGTTCGTTCCATCCAATACGATACGTGTCTATCGTTTTGTGGTATTGCGTTAAAGTGGTACACCCAACCAGCTTTTAAAAAATGTAATTCATCACTAAACCAAGAGTGATTAGGTATATGTAATAAATTCTTTCTAAATAAATCTTGCAGATTATAACACTCATCCATATAAGTGGTTTCTACTTTATGGATTTGTGTTAGATAATTAATAATTGTTTGGTCTGTACCTGCTTTTATTTTATCGTTCCATTCATTTATAGTATCTATATTATCCCAATAGTACTTTTGAACTTCTTTATAAAATGGTATATGAGATTTATTTGTAATCTGAAACCCACCATTGAAATACTTCCAAGGTTTAACCTTTGGTTCGTTTGTAAAAAGTGCATCTCCCCATTGAGTTATACTACGAGTTGTCCACTCATAACATCCATTATTTACTACCACACCAAATTTACCATCAGTTTCTTCAAAGAAGTTAGGTGTATCAGGATGAATAATGGTATCTGCATCAACTATTAATACCTGGTCATACTCAATATCATTCTCATTTAGAATATCATGTACCCAATATCTCTGTAACGTAATCTTAAATTTAGATACATCTGTAATTGGCTCAGTCCACTCTATGAACTCCACATTATTCTTATCACACCAATGTTCCCAACTCTTTACTGAGTAGTGGTATGGTGTAGTTCTCCCATTACCTAAATCAACATTTGGTATAAATACTACGTTCTTCATAACTCTAATCCATTTATATAATCTACTAAATTTATTTGTGGTTTCCACCCTAAAACTACACTTGCTGTTAAATCGATATTCAATGTGTTTTGAGCTTCACCAGGTTTATCTCGTTCATAGATGGGTTTGATACCAAACATATCAGCAACTTCGTTTACTGAATAGTTCTTACCTCTACCAAATTCAAAAGTTCTACCCCATTCGTTACACTCATTTATTTTTATAAGACCATCAACAATATCATCAACGTGAGTAAAATCTCTCCTTTTACTTCCATCACCATATATCACACAATCATTTCCATTTTTAATATTCTTTATCCATCTACCAATCAATGTAGTGTAACCACCTTCGGTTAACTGATAAGGGCCATACACATTATAAAATCTAGCTATTGAATATTCCAATCCATAGTTTTTTGCAAATAACTCTAAAACTTCCTCACCAACATCTTTTGAAAATGTATATGGATTTTTAAACTTACCTGAATGATGTGATGATGAACCTGCATATATTAATGGTATCTTTGATTCAGAACATATCTTAGCTATCCTCATCGTTGCAACTCCATTGGTTTCTAAATAATTTGTTGGATTTTCAAAAGATGGTTGAATCCTAGCTATAGCCGCCAAATGATATACTAAATCAAATCTTTTCCAATATGATTTATGATAATTTAAAGCACTATTAATATCCATATTAACGTAGACACCACCTTCAATATGATTATCCCTTAGACCTGTTGAGTAATTATCCCAAGATACAACATCATGTCCTTCACTTAATAATCTTTTAATTAGGTTTGTACCTACAAACCCCGCTCCACCTGTAACTAATACTTTCATATTCTTATTATACATTCTAATAAATTTGTTGGTTTAATTGTTGCATTATGTTTTTTCATATCATCCAACTTATCCATATCATAAACACTTTCCAAATCAATCAAACTTATCTGGTCGTAGTATGAATCTCTAATCATATTGATAGGAACAAAATCATAAAATATTTTATTTCTTTTTTGACAGTTTCTCAATACAGTTCTGAAAAACCAATCTGGTACGTTTTCAACATCATACTCATCTTTACCAATCATCTCTCCACTCAAAGTTATGTAACCATTTATATTTCCGTTAGTATCTTCTAATATGTGAGTTAGTGCAGGTGCCAATCCATTTAGTAAACCACTACTTAAAGCATCTTTGAAGTTTTGTAATCTACAATATTCAGGATGAAATATTTTTACATAGTAACCTTCACCAGCATAAACTGCTCTACCCATATTTACACCATCAACTACTCTATCGTATTTATCTTTTATCAACACCAATGATTCTAAATCTAATGTTGATGATTTTATACGTGGTCTAAAATATGGTAAACCCCACTTATACGAATCAAAGTTAAATGGATATCCTAAATAAGATTCTCTTTCAAAGAATTTCTTTACACCCTTCCAATCCGTTTTATCTCTTTTTGAATCTGTATTCTTTCTTGCAAAGTAGAAACGAGGTTCTAAGAATTTGTATCCATCAATGGTGATACAATAGTTTTCTAAGATATCATCATCATCTGTAGCTCCAAAGTAATCAAACTTTGTGTAGTTTTCTGGAAATACTTCTACATTCAATGGCCATTGTTTTATTGTGTTTCTAAGTTTGGATGATATGATTATATCTAAATCATCATTATCTCTAATTCCCATAACTGATAATATAGAACTTTGACATAAACAGTATTCGTTTCTATCTATACCCATTTCATCTAATTTCTGTAGAAGTTTTATTTTAGATGTTGGTTTTTCGATTCTTATCTTATTATCATTAGACCAAGGTTTATTAAATATCTTTTCAGTTTCCATATAAAATGGAATGTATGATTTACCTTCAACTAATCTACCAATCATTGCGTAAGCTCTGTGGTAACTATGTTTGATAAATCCGTTATCGAACTCTACAGGATTACCCTCTAAATAATCTTCGATTTCTTCATCACTCATTAGTTCTAATGAATCATAATATTCTTTTGTAAGATTATCCCATCCGATATCGTGATGATTTTCTACACCCTTTCTAAATCCCGCAATCATACAATTATAGTATTGTGAGTTTTGTGGTGTTAGTTGAGGTGTAGGTGTAGTTTTCCAATACTCAATAATATCTTTGACATATTTTAATTTACCATTAAGATTTAGGATTTCTTTACCACCCCCACCTTTGGCAACTTCCATATTTAAAAAATAATCTAAACTAATCGGTGAATACATAACTATACTTTTTTACTAATATACAAAAACTTATTGTATTTTCCTAATTATTTATTCTTTTTAATATCCTAAGACCAGGATATATTTCGATATCCTTATCCACTACCCATTCATCTGTTGTAGATAAAAAATCATCAGTTGCATCTTTTACTCCTTTAAATTTCATAATATCATGTACAATGATATACTTACTTACAACTTCATTAAATAATTCTAATTCTTTTCTGACGTGTGGTCTTTGATGTAAACCATCTATGAATAATAAATCAACATCAGCTAATTCCATTCGGTGTGAATTCATTTGTTCTACTACTACTTCAATATTATTTTCCTCAGCAATACTTTTGTATAGTGGTAAAATTTCTTTACAAGGATTAAAATTAATATCATTTAATGTAATTTTCTTAGGGTTTGATTTTAACCAAGACCAAGATGATAAAAGTCCCTGAACTCCTATCTCAACAATGTGGCCACCTTCACAACGACTACCATACTCATATAAATCATTCATAAAATGACCTATATATTTTATTGGGCCTATTGAGTCTTGATTCCCTTTAGCTACTCTATTAAAATTACTATCTATTTCTTCTTGTCTTTTCATAATTTTATACTTTTTCAAAATAAGTATCATCTACCTTTACTTCACTCAAAATATCATTCATCCAAAAACATGCTATCAACGGAGTTGTACCTATGTTTTTTAAATTATGAGTGTAATATACAGGTGTATCAAATACAACTCCATCTTCACCATTAATACTATAAACTTTAACATCATCTGTACCAACTTTTCTCATACTTACTAATGCTCTACCTTCTAAGATACAAAATCTTTCAATACGTTTTGTATGAAAGTGATTCCCTCTAACGTGTTTTATATCAGGTTTTGTAGTTGAATAAAATATCTGTCCTTTTATTTTTGATACTACTAATTCTGATAGTTTACCTCTATTATCTTCGTTTAATTTTATAGGGAACAATCTACAATCATTATCGATATAAGACCTGAATGTATTAAATAGATTCAAATCAAAATCATAATCAATGTATGGTATTTTGTTTTGTTTTAAGTACTCATCTTTCCAACGATTAAGTTTATGGTAAATTGATTCTACTGTAGTTGTATCAGTATATTTAATCTCATCCCTTTCACCATTTATCACTTCTAATAATTGAATACATAAATCTTCAACATATAATAAGTTTACAACATCTGTACTATAACTAACTTCTTCACCTTTAATAATCTTATCACAAAATGTTGCGATAAATGAATTATAATTTGGTTTACAAAATGGGCCGAAAATGTTAGGTAATTTTACTGATTTAAAATCATTACATCTTTCTTTAAACATTGTAATATTATCTCGTCTCCACTTACCATATACATTATCTGCATCTTCATGAATTGATGATGTATATATAATTTTTGGTTTATGATTTACATCATCTAATTTATCCAATAAACTTCTGGCAGATTCTCTATTATCACTATAGAGTTGAGTTTCATCACCTCTGTTACGTTCTCTCATATGAACTATAACATCACATTGAATTAACTCATGCCCATTAGGTTCTTTTGATAATCTAATTACATCAACATCTGATTTGTAATTTAAGTAAGCCCATAAATGATAACCTACAAACCCTATTCCGTTTATCCCTACTACCATACTTTATTCTTTTTTAAGAATTCTTCTGTATCTTTTGTTAGATGTAATTCTGAGTTGAATGGTTTATGGTCATAACTCTCATTTGTTTTTTCATACCCTATCAAAAAATAATCATCAAATTCTTCAGTTCTTTGGAACTCTATTTCACTAATCATATCTTCATGTAGTTTCTCACCATCTCTAATTGGTATTTTATGAAACTCAATATCTTCCTTACCCATTGATTTAGCGATAGCATTTGCCAAATCAACAATCTTTAATGATTCTATTTTAGGAATTGCTATTTTACCATGTGAATCTTTATGAAAGTATGCCCATTCAATCAAATCAATTGCCTGGTCTAATGTGAGTAAGAATCTAGTCATACCAAAGTTTGTAATTGGTAGTGATTTAACACCATCTCTAATCTTCGTTTGAAACAAAGGTATAATTGAACCTGTAGAGTTTAATACATTACCATATCTTGCCATTACAACTTTAATATCAGATTGTTGTTTTGCGAAGTTAACATAAAGTTGTTCAGCAACCGCCTTCGACATACCATATACATTTACAGGTTTACAAGCTTTATCTGTAGATATGAATACTAACGTTTTTATTTTATGATTACATTCCTGTATTGAATCAATTAGGTTTTGGTGTCCTATGATATTTGTTTGTACTGACTCAAATGTGTTTTCTTGACAAACCCAAACTGTTTTTACAGCGGCGGTATTGATTACAACTGTTGGTTTAAATTCATATAAACTTCTAACCAACGATGGTTTATCTTTTACATCACCTAATCTATATAAAACATTTGGGTACTTAACTTTCATCGCTTCTTGTTTATGTTCGTTACGAGATAGTACCATAATTTGATTATCGTTATAATATCTATCAGTTAACGTACTACCCAAAGCACCTGTACCACCAATTACTAATATTCTTTCGTTTTTCATATCTTTTTTATTTCCAAGGTAACATTGTTATACCTATCTTATTGAATACCCATTCAAATAGGATAACCATAAGGATACCACCTACAATCTGCCATACCCAAAACTTCCATCCTGTCAATCCATCTTGCCATTTACGGAATCTACTCTTTTTAGCCCATTCATAAACACCTAACTTAGTGTTGATTTTATTTGCCCACCAACCCATATCAAATAGGTTACCAAACATTATTAGTAGTTTTCTCATATCTCTTCTATTCTTTTTGTTTTATCACAAATCAATAAATCATATGATGGTTTTTCTCCTACACTTAAATAGTGATACTTACATCCCCAATCATCTAATTGTGATTTAGTTAGTTCGTAATAATCTATACCACTATAAGAACCTCTCGCAGTCCAATATGTGATTTCATTTCCCTCATCATATAATTTGTTAATCTTTTCAATATGGTGCATTAGTGGAGTTGGTTCTTTGTAACCCAATCTATCACCAAAATGTTCACATATTGTTTCATCTATATCTACAAATATTCTCATACTACTATTTCATTAAAGTATCTTACTACTGTTATTTCATTTGGTGTATTAACATCTACAGATTGACCATCTACAATCTGAAGTATCATTTCTACAAAATTGACACCCGCAAGGGTTGTAAAATATGTACCACCACCCAAACGTGGATTTACTTCTATAAATTTAGGTGTTCCTTTTTCGTCTTCTTTTAACTGAATACATACCGGTCCTTTTAGATTTAAATGTAACGATAAATCTTTACACATTTTTTCTATAGTTTCATTTCTGATGATTTTACCTTTTACAGATATACCTGCCTTCACCTGTAACCGTTCTCTTACAACACAACTCAAAACATTACCTTTTAAATCAGATAATAAATCTACTGTATATTCTTTACCAGGTAGATAAGATTGAAATATATAATCGTTATATTTTTTATTCAATGGTATATCGTAATATGACTTAAAAACTTCTATACCCCTACTACCACTACCTCTTTTTGGTTTTGCTACAATCTTATGGGTTTCCTCAAAATCAAAATCAAAATCATTGTAAGAAGTTGTTGTAAATGGTAGTGAGAACTTATCTTTACATTTTTTATAAAATTCATCTTTGTTTTGACATATTCTTATAACATCAATATCAGACATAAAAACACTAATACCCAATCTTTGTAAAGCTGTTTTATTGTTTGCAAAATGTACAATATCCATATCACCAGTTGGTAGAATTATATTTACATTTTCTCTATCAATAATATCTGTAACAACTTCCCAATAATCTGATGATTCAGATAATGGTACTACATAGTTTTTATCTGACATCAAACCACCTGCTGATAATGGGTCTGAATCTATTGTAATAATTCTACCCTCAAAGTGTATTTTCCTTAAAGATTTAATAACTCCAATGGCGGCCGGTCCACCTGCACAACTCAAAAGTATAGTATTACTTCTCTTCATTAATTCATATAATTTACTCGTTCAACAAAGTTACCACTTTTAAATGGGTCTTTTCTTGATTTACCATCTAAATGTTTACCATGTAATGGCCCATAGTTCTTATTACCTAAAACGTATGTATCTGAATATTTAGAACACCACAAAGTAGTTCCACTTTCATTACCAACATTTACCGTAGCATTACATCTAAGATACATTTGTTGTCTTAAACTTAATCCTTTTGGTTTTATATTGATTACATTTTTTATAAAACTTAGATTTGTTTCTTCTATTGGGTGTTCACCATAATACATCCAAGTCATATCACCGTATTCTTTAATCTTATCCACTAATATTTGTGTATCTGCAGTGTTACCATATGTTGATGATACACCAACGTACCCATATTCAGATAATTTATTTGTAAATAATTTACCCCAAGATTGTTCTTCTTCTGAAAAGTATATATCAGGTGTGGTATCTAATAACTCACTATCGTTGAACTGCCAGAATCTCAACATCTGAGTAACCAATGGTATCTCTGAATTCTTAACATCATAAATTCTATAATGGTCGTGGAATATTTCATCAGGAGACTCATCGATAAATTTATCTACATACGGATTATTTTTAAATACATCATAAGATACATTTGATGAATCATATACACCATATCCCCAATTTTTCATCATATCTCCAAATATTGATTTTAACATTTTTGAAGATGGAACATATACTTTACAGTTAGGATATTTTTCTTTTAACAATCTTGGTATAGAGGATATGATACACCAATCACCAATACCATGACAAGTTCGTATAACTACAAACTCACCGTTTTGTAAATACTCATCAGGTATGTACATTGGTTCTGTTATATCCCACCCAACTCTTTTTACATCACCTGCGAAAGATAATTGATTATTATGTATCCTATAAAATACCATATTATCCTAACGTTTCGTAATATTCGTTTTGTTTAACTTGTCTTTTAATTTCTTTTGGATGATATAATGCTAAATCCTCATCCATTGGTAGATGTGATATTGATTTAAATCCTTCTAATACTTCATGTACTTTGTTTTTCCAATTAATATCATCTGAGTTTTTGTAGATTCTGTATTGAAAATCAGGCCAATTTACCCAACCTTTTTCATCTACATTCCATCCCCATTTTTGGATATGTTCATCGGTTAATCCTTCAACTGTATTTACTCTTGGAACTAAGATAACATCCACATCGTTACCTTTTAAGATTTCAGGTAAATTTTCAATCAATACTTCGTTTGGAATCTCATCTGCATCAATCTGAAAAATGTAATCACCACCACAAAAAGAATTTAGTTTGTTTTTCCAATTTGCGAAGTGTCCATCGAATTCATCTTTGAACCATTGGAATTCAGCATTTATTGATTTAGCTCTTAGGAATTCTTCTATAGATTTAGAACCATTTTTAGAATCGTATAGAACTACGATTTCATCTTCATGTCTTTTATGTTTTAAAAGAAATGGTATGAGTTTTTGTATTTCTACAAACTCATTACATACTGTAATTGCGTAACTTATTTTCATATTGTTGTATTATATAACCAATATACGAAAAATTGTTCATTTAAACAAACATTATCGTATATTTATTTTTGTGTTCACTATCACTGCCAACTATCTGATTATCAGTTAGTTACGTTATTACCTTCATCGTTACGTTTTCTTTCAGCGGCATCTGCTTCCAACTTTCTTCTTTTCTCTCTCGTATCAACCTTATCAAAGTTACCGTAATTGTAATTTACTACTTCAATACTTTTAAGTTTTAAAAGGTCAAATGTTCTATATGCTCCCCTCAAATCAGGGTCAGCTTTAACTTCTGATGTATAGAACGCCTTAGAATTCTCATTTATTTGAATCTTTGCTAAATCTAATTTTTTAACTTTAGATGCTGTGGATACTACTTCATCATTTAATCTTGCCATTTCCAAAATATCAGTTAAAGATAAATTATCCAAAGATAATCCATGTAGTTTAGCTTTTGAATCTGCTACTCTTGGCCATTTAGGTTGTAATACAAATACCATATACTTTTTTATATCTCCGTCTTTAGTTTTGTATCTAAACTTAATCATCTGCCCTCTTTCTATCTTACCCCTAAGTACAGGAGTGGCATCTGATGTTTTTCTTAAATGTGAATTGTAATATCCTTTTTTGCCTGCCATTATTTAACTTTCTTTAATTTAGGTAAATTTATCTTAGGTTCAGTTTTGGATTTCTTTTTTAATTTAGGTAAAGTTAACCCAACTGATACAGGAACTTCATCCGCTCCTTTTAAATAAGTATCTAACAACTCTTCCATTTTTTCAAATGAGAAGTTATCTTTTGTATATTGTCTATGTTTTCTAGATTTCTCCAAATAAGGTTTGTAGTTTTTAAACATATCTTTCATAGTTCCACCAGCTACAGAATAATCAATTGTAAACCACTTAGAATCCTCTAATAAGAACTTACTTGATGCTGATTTATGTACATTATCCATCGTACCTGTAATACAAGATACATAATCAGGATTTAAGAAATCCATATGACCACTAAAAGCTGATACTACCATTGGTTTACCACTAATAGTTGCTTCTAATAAAGGTCTACCAAATCCTTCACCTCTCGTAAATGAAACGTGAGCTTTTACCTTTGGGTGATTATATAATGCGTTTATTTCCCAATCACTTAAATCTGAATGTAATAGATATACATTAGGTAATCTCCCACCTATTGATTTTTTATAATTAGTGATTAGTGTTCTGATTCTATCTCTATCAGGTAGTGAAGTACCACCACCACTTGTTTTTAAAATCAAAGCAGGTGGATTCTTTTTATCTTTAAATGCATGTAAGAATGTCCAAACCAATCCACTTACATTTTTTCTATCTTGTTGGAAATCTCCATTTAACCAATGTCCTACAAATAAGAAACAAAATGATTCTTTAATATCTTTAAGAGCTTTATCAACTCTTTCTTCAGATGGTGCTTTATTATCATATACTTCTAAATCAACACCTTCAAATAAAACTTCAATATCAGTTTCTAATTGTAATTTACCAACCAACTTCCCACTATTCTCTTCTTTCTTATCAAATACAGTATTAGTAGAAACTCCTTTTGTAAAGTTAGAAGATACCAATACTTTATCCATTCTATTCATACCCTCTAAACATTCAGCAGGCATTACAGTTGTTTCAACACCAGCGGTTACACCAATATTGTATTTACCTACAGGATGAAATTCATTTGGAACAGTTATTTGAATCCAAACATCAGGTTTAGGCTCACCCTCTGATTTTGGAATATATATCTTTTCTAACAAATCATCATCTTCACCTTGTTTCAATGCATCCATTGGACAATTACCCCATCTTTGAGATAGTATCTTTACTTCCCAATCAGGTCTTACTGACATCAGAGCTCTTACGAAATCTCTACTTCTTGAACCATACCCACTCCTCGTAGATATTGGACAACTAATTACACATACTTTTTTTATATTTTCCATAACACTATATCTTTTTTAGGTGAATAATTTTTTAATGTGGTATCTATTGCTTCAATGAATCTCTCACCCATTAGTTTTGAGGTCATACCAGCTTCTTTTGATTTCATCCACTCAGAACCTTCCATTCCACACTCAACTCTTCTATCTTCTTTAGTATCATACCACTGTCTGATTGCTTTAGATACATCTTCATATGAACATCTGTCATCAAAGATGTATGGAGTTGGTGGTGAACCTTGTAGGGAACGGTTAGTTGGCCATACAGGAATCACCCAACTACCCCAACTTAAATTTTGTGGTAACTTCTTTTTATCATGTAACGAACCTAACTCAACATATTGGTCGGCAGTGATATACTTACCATCAATAGTAAAATTACATTGGTCTTGTAATCCACCTGTAACATTAACAATGATTGGTGTTCCTGCATTTACAGATTCACAACTTGCTAATCCGAATCCCTCATTAGATGCAATATTAAGATTAACATCACACATATTATATAATATATTCAAATCATCAGTACTAAATGTAGAATGTGTAAATTGTACATCATAGTCAGGACAAATATTTTCAATAACCTGTACCAAATCAGTTCCATTTGAATCTACTGGTTGTGTATGTAACATCAATAAACAGTTATCTGATTGTTCTTTTGTTAATCCATCACAAAACTCTTTATATGCGAGTATAACATCACCTGGACTTTTTCTTCTGATATTACGATTGTTCCATAATGCTATGAAGTCTTTATTCTTTGGAACGTTTAGTTTAGTTCTCATATCTAAGATGGCCTCTTTACCTTCTTTTAGATGTTTGATTGGTTTGAATTTTTCAGATGTACCATGTGGAATATATTTCATTTGCCAATCTTTATAATCCATACCATATTTTTTCATAACCCTACGATTAATACCGTATGTTTGTTTTGAGATACTCATAAGTAAATCACAACTTCCATAGAACGGAGCGTTCCACATTGGGTCTGGTAAATCATCCCATATGTTTAGATACATAATTGGAACGTGTTTACGGATTTCATCTTCCATATTATACAACCATCCCCAAAAACGTGGGTCTGTAAAATGTAATATGGCATCAACAGGTTCATTAATTAAAATGTTTCTAATTAATTCAGGATTACCATAACCACTTGATGGTATAATTCTAACAGAAGCATCTTCTATTCCTGCTTCTTTTTTTACATCATCAGATACATCGAAGAACTTCCCTTCATCAGGATGTTTCACCGCCGCTCCAACTTGTAACCAATTGAATTTATGTGCTGTATGGAGTACCATCTCCTTAGACATAGTAGCGATACCACTATGTAATCTTAAATCATCTGATAACAGAAGTATAAGAGGTTTCTTCTTTTCTTTACTCATAACTTATTTCTTTTGTAATAAATATAATAATTAATTTATATAATTTACTTTTTTACTAAATCTTTCTAACATCTTTTCAAAGTGTTTTTGTTCTGATGGTTTGATACCACCAAAGTAAAACAATTTATCTGCGTGTTTCACAACACAATCATACTGATGTAACGTTTGGGTTGGGTGAAATGGTTTAGAATAATATTCATCACTCATACCACTATATAAGTTTCTAACTGTATGAGCTGGATTGTATTCAGTATATCTAAATCCAAACTCTAATGCATACTTTCTTATATATTTCTCACCACCATTTTTATTACCTCTCGTTATAATGTTAACATCAGTTCCTAATTTTTCTTTTATTGTGTACAGAAACTCTCTTAACTTTCTAACGTTCTCATACTTCGGTGAGCTCAGTATTGCTACGTTCATCTTTTTGTTGTTTTTTAAGTTGCTTTTGTACCCGTTTCCAATATCTTTTTGTAAGACTTTTCTTAAACCAGTTCGGACCACCATTCCAAGCTCGTGCGATTTCTTCATATGTACTATTTTTGTTGTGATATCCATTCACAATGTGAAACATTTCAATTGATTTCTCTCTACTCCATCTATCCTCTAATGTATATTCTAATTCAGATTTCTGAATCTTTAATATACGATTTACCTCTCTAACCATAATTGGTCTGATTTGTAAACATCCTACCGCTTCCTCTTTTTTACAATAAGCAGAATCATTACCTACACTCTCAACCATAATCATCGCTTGAATCAATGGGTCAACATCTAAGGTATATGTTGGTTTTACGAATGTGGGTTCAACTACTTTCACCTCAATCTTAGTTGGTTCTATTGGTTCAACTTCGATTAGATGTGGTTGTGTACCACCCAATCCTAACGAAACAGGTAGTAATAATAACATTAACTTTCTCATACTTTATGTCTATTTTCTTTTGGGCATTTATCGTAATCATTCTTAAACGGACACCATTTACAATTCTTATTGTTCTTACCAGCCATAGCAGGATACTCTGATTCGGTTCTGTATGAACCATCTTCATTGAATGAGTTTCTAACGAAATCTTCGAAACTCTTAGTAATCTTATTTAAGGTAGGTTTACCACTAGCAGGTTCAAATGTTTGTACTCTCTTCTGAGCGAACATCATCCCTTCCATCAACCTACGTTTTACGATAAAGTACTTTGTACTGATTTTATCAATTGGATAACCATATTGTTCTGATAAAAACTTTTTATATAGAACTAACTGAGCAGTTTTGGTTTTATCCGCCTTCTGCCATTTGTTCCAACCTTGTGTGGATGTTTTGATATCCCAAATCTGTAGTTTGTTTTCGTATGTATCTTCGAATACTAAATCTAAGAACCCCATCATATATACATTATGTGATTCTAATGCCTTAGAGTATATTGGTAATTCGATAGCCACCAATTTCATATGACGGGTATTGAAGTAATCCAAACGATTCTTTGTAACGAAGTTTAAGATATTGATTCCATCTTCTAAGAACTCTTCCATCTGAGATGGGTTACTGAATTCTACAGATGTTTGGTCTCTCATCTTTTTATACTCAACAACCATACTTTCGTATAACATCTTACCTAAATCTAACTCACCAGCTTCTTTAGGAGATTTGTTATACAGTACATCTAACCACTCTTGTAGTGTTTCATGCATCGCAGTCCCAAATACAAGATGTATGGATGGGTCGAATGTTCGGAGTCCATCCATATAGTTCAACTTCCATTGATGAGGACAGTTGGCATACATTGTATATTGGGAATACGATACTTTTTTATCAGTAGGTTGTGGTTCTCTTACCCCAAGTCTAAAGACATTATTTATCTTTGTGTCTTTCATATAGTTATATCTATTATTACAGTACTAATATACGAAAAATTATTCAATATACCAAATTTTAATGTTATTAAATTGTTAAGTTTTTGGAGTATATAAATTATACTTTAAGGTTAACTCATCACCTTCTTTGATGTCTACTAAAGTTCTAATGTGGTAGTTACCACTTTTCTGTACATCTATTTTTAAGTTAGGAGTTTCATTATGATTGATAAACCCACCCAATGGTGTTCGAATGAATCCATTTTCTGATGCAATATCAATAATATGTGTTAATCCTAAATCTGTATCAGATTTAATATCTTCTACTGCGAATAAACCCAATCCTTCAATCCCAGATTGTTTGATTGTTACTTCCTTTGGAAGTGGTCTATAAGTCATACGACTACTTCGCCCATTTTTTACGTTGTACAATCTGAGAGATAATTCCATATACTGATAAATCTTCATAAGTATCTTGAATGTTCTCACCAACCTCATCTGGTTGTCCTAATACAACTAATTGTTTTAATCTCTGAATCTTATCATTCTTTCTGAACCATAACCCAACTAAAGATAATTTTATATCTTCATCTGATTCTAAGTTTGTTCCAACTGAGATGTTACCCGGCCCATAGTTACGTTGTTTCTTACAAAACGTTTCATACATCTCATCTAATATCTTTTGGAACTCCTTCGTAGTTTCAGGATATAATCTTTCACAATATTGAATTGCGTTTTCTTTCTTATCTTCCTTAATAGTTCTTTCTCCATTGTGAACTACTTTTGTTTTTGCCTCTCTTAGTATTTCTGCCATATTTTATATTTAATATTGTTTTAAATCAAACTTCTATCACTTCTTCTTCTAATGCTTTTGGTAGTTCAACTTCAATTAGATTTTTTAATTCATCAGGACTATCTGTGAATAATTCTATTGGGAAATCCGAATATTTAACCATCTTTCCTTCTACATTGTACTGAACTTCATATATACCATAGATGTAGTCACCATCCTCAGTTGGTACTTTTACTACTCTATAGTTCCAATAAGATGGGTCGTTAGGAAAGTCCAACCCTAACTCTAATTGATTTGGGTCTACTGACCCGGAATCTAATGTTTCTTCACTCATTTTAATAATTTTTTACTTTCTTTTTCTGTTAAGCCGTATTTCATAAGAATGTTTATAATATCATCTTTGGGTAGGATATCTAAATAGTCAATAACTTCTCTCTGTGATACTCCGTACCAATTAGATAAATGTAATAACATTTCTTTATTATGTTTACCCACTCCTTTACCTTTGATGTACTTATCAAACGTCTTTTGTTTAGGTAGGTAATCAAAATATACCTTGTAAACATCTCTAGCAGATAACAACCCAATGGTGTATTTCTGTAGGATGTTTACAATAGGTAATAAATCTGTATTCATACTTAACCATCTATTAATTATGAAAGGTGAAAAGGTCTTCTTATCCATATCAGATAATGAATTCCAACTCACTTTCTTTTCCTTAATACCAGATAGGTGTTCGAATATAGTTTTTGCTTTTGCCATTAAGGTAATAGTTCTTTAGGTAAAAACTTCTCCGATACATTCCCACACTCTGCACATCTAACTACAGGAATAGGTAACATTGATTTCTGTCCGTTTGGTGATTGAACCGCTGGAACTTCTTTAAACATTGTTACTTCTTCCCAAAAGATAGAATCACAATTCTCACAAGTTACTGTTGGGAGTTTTGTTGGGTCTAATTTCATTTGGGCTTGTGGTGGTCCTTGTTTAGAACCACCCATACCGATTACTTTTCCTTTACCTTTTCCCATATCTTACTTACTTTCTTCTACAGATACTTTTCTGTATTCAGTTACTAACTTTTTTACTTCACCAATAGCTTTTCTAGCTCTACCTTTAGATGCTTTAGTTGTACCATTGTGTTCTGTTTCAAATTCTACAAATAAATCTTTTATCTGTTCGAATAATTGTTGTGATGTTGCCATAACGTTTTCCTTTTTTAAATTAATTATTGTTTTATATCGATTATTATTTCTAGCAACATTGCCATAATATTAATCTCTTTATCTACTACAGATGTATCTTTATACTGTGCATCTGCAATCTTCAGTATTGTATTACCCACCTTACCATTTGCGTAATCATCTACATTATCATACATAAATCTGTAAAATGGAGTAAAATCTTTAACCTTTGAATCAGCTATCACTTTTCTAACAGATGTAAATGTATCTTTTACACTTCCATTCGATTTTAATAAGTTTAAAACTTCATCCATATAGTTTGCTTGAATTGTTGATGTTTTATCAATCTTCAACTCACCTTTCACTACTTGTCTTTGAGCGGCATTGAGAACTCTACGAATATCAGGATACCCACTATTCACTAAAGTTACCAAATCACCCATCTCATACTTCACTTCTTCAGTATCTAAGATATGTTTCATTCGAATTGCAACTTCCTTCTTTGAAGGTGGTGTAATTCCAAATGTTTGACATCTACTCTGAATCGGGTCAATCACTTTCTCTACATAGTTACAGGTTAAAATAAACCTAGTTGATGTTGAGAATGTTTCCATAAGATTACGAAGTGCCGCTTGTGCATTTGGTGTTAGATAATCAGATTCATCTAAGATGATAACCTTCCATTTTCTAAAACCAATTGTTGCTGCAAATCCTCTAATCTTATCTCTTACTGCATCTACTGAGTTTTCATCAGAAGCATTTATATACATAACATCACAATCAATCTGATTTGTTATGATTTTTGCTAATGTTGTTTTCCCAGTACCTGCCTGTCCATAAAGAAGTAGATGTGGTACATCTTCATTCTCTATATAAATTTTTACTTTTTCTAAGATATGTTCATTACCAACATATCCTTCTAATGTATCGGGTCTGTATTTTTCAACCCACAATGTGTTTTCTTTTCTTATCATTTCTTATTTTTTATGAAATACAAATATTGGTTCAAATTTGTATGATTTACCGTCATACTCTACTGCATTTTTAATTCCACTCTTAGATGGGTCTAATCCAACCATTCGTGTCATTAACATTTTCAATCTACCTTTATACTCACATCCTAATTCTTCTAAGATATCAATTGAATCTTGTTCCAATGGATAGTAAGTACTTTCACCTATTTTGATATCAGCAATATTCCATAGAATATATCTATCATTCTTTAGATACTCATATATTGTAGTTAGAGTTGGTTTAAGAAAATTATCTCTCCAATCCTCATACTCTCCATATGCTCTAAATGATTGTTTTTCATCTTGTGAATACTGTTCTCTATTAAAGTAAGGTGGTGATGTAAATGATATATCTAACTTACCCTTATACTTTTGAAACTCAGGATTGTTTTGAATCAACTCAGAACCATCTTGGAATATTTCAAATGTATTTGATTGTGATTTAACATCAAAAAATGATGTAAGTTTATCTGAGAAGTCATCAACACAATTTTTGTTGTAGAAGTTTGCAACATACTCATATCTTGTGATACCTAACTCATCAATGAAATTATCAGGATTAGGGTCTGTACCGATATAGTGTGTTTTCTTTCTACTACTCATTGCTCCTATGATTCTACCACCCCAACCTGCAGATGAATCGTAAATATGTAACGGTTCATCGGTATCGATATGTGATGTGTAGTTTTCATAAATCCACTTCGCAGTTAATGCTGGGAAGTTTACCGCAGGTTGTCCACAACTTAGTCTGAATACTTGGATAATCTTTGGAAATATTCCTACTTCCTTTTCATACCAACGTATCTGATAAACATAATCTGTAGTTGTTCCCGCTTCGGATGTATGTGATGATTCGATTCTATCAATATTAGATAACTGAATTTTGTTTAGATAACCATCATCTTTTAATTTCTGAACCTGTTCAGATGTAAGGTATAAGTTCTTTGAACCTATGTATTCTTGATTAAACGTACCATAGTTATCAATAGTACGTGTCTTAACTTTTGAAATCCAAATATCAAAACCGTTCCACCTTCCATTGAACACTTTACCATTATGAGCATCTTTAATGAAATCAATAGCACCCTGCCCATTCCAAAAAGGATTTTCATCTTTCTTATCAACTATTGAACGAGACCAAGAATACATTGAATCTCTCTTAACCGCTCGTTTCATAATTCTAACAAACTTTTCTTCTAAATCTGGGTCTGAGAAGTGGTCATATATAGATAACCCACCATCTGCAGATTTACCTGTAGAAATCTTAGTTTTCAACATTGTTGGAAAGAATTGATTTACTACCGAAGCATCTTTGTTAAAATTCTTAATAATACCTAATGATAAATCATCCCCACTTAAATCCTTTTCCCAATAATCAGCGGGATTAGATTTAAGTTTTTTAAACTTTGTAATAATACCATCCTCATTCCTACCAATCACAGGTGGTGTTCCAAATACATCCCACTGCTCAGTAACTTCTTTTCGTAAAGTTCTGGCCCAATCAGTAAACTCATCATCAGTCATTTGTAGTAACTGATGATAAGTTGTGTTTGATTGAAATTTGGAAAATTGTGACCGTTCGTAAAAATGATTCATTCTTATGATTGTATTTGTACTAAGTAATAATCTGAAATGTAAGAATCAACTTCGAAGTGAAGGTGGGCCAACCCATCTGTTGAAATCTTTAAACTTGCTGTTTTTGCATCTCTGTTAGAATTTAGGATTTCTTTTAGGAAATCAGCAGAGAATGAAATAGGTGATACATTTCCATCACATTTACAATCTACATCAATAGAAATTCTGTTTGTGTTTATATTGGAATGTCCAATGATAATGTGTCCTTTACCACCCTTACACTCAAATGTAAAGTTCTTTTCATCTGCCAAAGCACCTTTTGCTTTGTTGAATCTTGTGATAAATGTAGAATCAATTGTAACATCTACATTAAAGTTAGGTAGTTGTTTTAAATCTGGTACTACAGGAATAACAGATAAATCGGCCAACATATAAGTTGCAGATGTTCCTTTATCTGATATATTAAGTGATGTTGTTTTACCCTCAACTTTAGTAGTTGATAAGTCAATATCATTTTCTAATACTGATAACATCTTTGTGAACTTTGTGGTATCGTACACACCATAACTACCTTGTTCAAA
>ENA-OSIY01000324-OSIY01000324.1-marine-metagenome-genome-assembly--contig:-NODE-324-length-27485-cov-15.872592_pt1 | contig 27485 bp, 40 predicted proteins | sample MGYA00237884_ERZ534233 | MGnify/ENA primary metagenome ERZ534233 (study PRJEB26412, sample SAMN06343840) | marine metagenome | isolation source: estuarine water | place: USA: Columbia River Estuary... | reverse complement strand
TTGCAAGTAGTGCTATTACAATGATTCCTATTATTATTTTCATTTCTCTTTGGTGTTAAAGGTTTGCGCCCATTTTTATATGTGTGCGCCTAATTTTAAAAGGTTATATGTATGTACGTATAAAGAAACGATTTACCCTTATTTTGTATGCTTAAACGTACAATTTTACCCTTACTTTGCGATTCGCGAATTAAGAAGCGCTAGCCTCATCTTTACCCGCTCTATACTCGTCTATCTCTTGGCGAAGCATTGCCAGCTCTTCTAAGTCCATACCCATAACGAGCTCTATATTACTTTGGATCCTAGTAAGTAGCTCCGGATCTTCTTTGTCTAAGCTGTTTAGAGGGTTTCTAAGCGTGCGCTCTAATAATACCTCTAGCTTATTCATCATAAATTTAAGCTGTAGCTTATATAGGCTAGTCCCTCTTAAGTTATCCATTTGCTCTAGCGTTGCCTGCATTAAAGCTACAAGCTTTACGCCTTCTTTAAATTTGTTTAGTCTATCCACGTCTTAAAATTTTAGCCACCTTCTGCGGCGTTCGTACTTTCTTATAAGGCCTCCTAGGTTATCTAGGTGCTTCGTTACTGCTGGGCTGTACTCGGTAGCGCTTGCTGCTATTACCGTGTTAATGATCTCCCAGCGGGTAGAAGCTAAGTACTTATTTACATACCTTAAATGCCTCTTTTTTCTTAGGTAATTCTTTACGTTCTTTTTCACAATTAAACTCTTTTAATTTTACGCTTTTTTGGCTTACGCTTTTTTGGGTAAAGCGTCGCCTCTAAAAGCTTATAGTCTTTAGCTGGTTTTTTAGTCCTGCTTTCTATAAGCTCGATTAGTTGTTTCTCTTCCATAAAAAATAAAGAAAGGGGGCCGGGTTAACAACAACAAAAACTACTACTAGCCGTAAAGGCCATAGAATACCAGCCCCCTATTTTTATAGCTCCCCTCTAACGATGTAGGAGCTTAAAGGTTTCCCCTCTATAAAGTAGTCCCGGTACACTTCGATAGCTCTAGCTACCTTAGCTTTACCGCTCTTTATAAATTCCGGGGTAGTAGTAAATATACCTACGTCGTAGGTGCTCTTACTTACTACTAAAAAGGTGAACTCTTCAAGACCGAAGAGGTGCGTATAGATTGCCGCCTGGGCATCGTAACCAAAACTATAAGCGTCGTACTTAAACTTACTTAAATCGTTACCCGTAGTTTTTAAATCTACGATACGCGTTCCTTTGTGTAATATATCGGCCTTAGCTCTAAAGGGTAAGTCCATTATCTCGCCTGCTACCGGTACCTCAGTAGCTGCGCCGTAGATCATTTCCCAAGCTTCGGGGCAGTCCTTAACAGCTCTTACTACTTTCTTAGCCGTTGCGATCTCCACCGCTGTAAAGGTATTGTCGCTACCGAACTCTATAGCAGCTTCCTTATAAGCTTTAGAGGTTCTCGTTTTAACCTCTATTACGTTAAGGGTCTCCTCCTTATGGGGCTCCAGTAAAAGCAAGTGTATAAGCTTACCCTCTCTTAAAGCCTTAGTCTCTACCTGCTGCTCGCTTAGGCTCGCTTGGTAGACCTTGGGGCTTTGCAGTAGCTTCTTTAAACTAGAGCTGCTTAGCGCTGCCTTACCTAGATAGCCGTAGTAAAAGTCGTCCTTAAGCATCTGCTCCAGGAGCTCGTTATAGTCCCAGCTTTGCCCGTCTAAGAGCTTTATCGTACGTGCCATCGCTTTCTATTTTATCTATTCTACTTTCGTACTGCTGTTCTATAAACTGTACGTTCGTTAGTTCCGTGATCTCTTTAAGCAGCTCGTCGCGCTTACTGTCCGAGAGCTCGCGCCAATTGTGGCGCAAGTGCTCTGCGAACGTGTAAGCTAACCTAACGCGGTCTGCGGTATAGTTAGTTAAATACATAACTAGAACGGTAAACCGTCGTCTTCGAATACTGGCGGAGCCGGTACGTTTTGAGGTGCTGGAGCTGGTGCAGGCGGAGCGACTACTTTAGGCGCTTCGTTATAAGCTGTCTGCTGTACCTGCGGCGCTTCGCTTCCCTTAAGCCACGTACTAAAGTACTCTGCTAGGTGTACGATCTGCTCCTTAGTAGCTTTAGAACCGTTGAGGTACGTACAAGCTGCCGCTAAAGCATTCTGCTTAGTGTAGTCTTTCTTAGCGCCTCCGCTGTAGCTTGCGCTACCTCCGCCAGTACTGTTAGAATATCCTGCACCCGATCCAGGTCTATTAAGCTTTAAGCGTCCTTCCTTTGGTACTTCATACTCTACCTCCTCACCTACGGCAAAGCGTAGCTGCGGTGTCTTACCAAATACTAAGCCGGTAGCTCCGTCGCTTAGTGTTACCTCAAACTTATAGAGGTCATTCCATTGGCCCGTAGGCTGGGCTGCCGTTACTGTTGCTTTTTGCATTCTATATATATTTAGTTAAACAGTTCTATTTAAATAGAGGCTTTACTGCCTCAGCTACCAAAGCTACGATATCTACGGTAACGGCGTTACCGCATTGCTTATAGCGTTGGGTGTTGCTCATCTTCTTTACTTCACCGTCGTAGATCCCGTACTCGGTATGGTTATCCGGGAAGCCTTGCAGGCGTTCGCACTCTATAGGGGTTAGTCTTCTTATGCGGTAAGTACTATTGTTTTTAAGGATTGAGCAGTTAGGCGTTCCGCTCTTATCATTACTCCCTACTAAAGCTGGCGCTATTCCGTTTTTACGAGGCCTAAAGCCTCCCTCATCGTATCGAATATCTCCTATCTCAATATCGTGGTAAGGCTGCACTACCCCCTGGTTAGCTCCGGTGTCTAGCGTTTGAGCTTTACCTTTACCTACTCTGCCTCTTCTAGTTTTACTGTCGGGGTTAGAAAAGTTTATACTGTCTCCTTCCTCTGCCACCTCGTAGCCTTGTTTAGTAGCGCTTTTTACTTTTAAAGTTTCCTTAATTTTTACCGGGTCGTTAGAGCTGTGGGCGTTAATGCAAGGTGCTAAACCTTGATCTCCATATACTAAGCCTTGCTGTCCTCCCGTACCTCTATCGCCTACTACTTCAATCCGTTTGACATTATCTTTTTCATTGCTCCCTGCGATAGGAAAAACTCCTCGCCAATTTCTTCCGGGCTTTGTAGAATATCCGACAAGGTATACGCGCTCTCTATTTTGGGGTAGTACCCAGCTTGTATTAAGCAGTTGCCATTCAAGTCTATAGCCCCCAATGTTGGCAAACGCTTGCAGGATCGCCGCAAAGTCGGCCCCATTGTTTGAGGAGAAAGTCCCTTTAACATTTTCCCAGACAAATACACTTGGTCGGCATTCGTCGATAAGGCGTATTGCTTCAAGGACAAGGGAGCTTCGCTCTCCTCCCATACCTTTACGTTTTCCAGCAAGGCTGAAATCTTGGCAAGGGCTTCCGAAAGTGATAAGGTCGATTCTTGGTAATTTGTTTCCGTCAATATCGATAACTGAGCCGACATATTCTGCGTCTTTAAATTTGTGTTTATATACTGCTATAGCGTGTTTATCTATCTCGCTAAAGTAACTCTTTACTTTAAAACCTGCTCTCTCAAAGCCTACGTGAAAGCCACCTATACCGCTGAAGAGGTCTAACTGTGTTATTTTTTTCTTAGCCATTTGTGTAGTGTTAAAGAAACCCCCGCCCCAGCGTTTAAAACCAAACCAAAAGAACCTAACGGCTAAAGGCGGGGGGTGTTGAGTGTAAGCTATTATTTAATACCTCTTATTTGCTTTACCACTTTATTAACTTGAGAGTAAAGCTTTGCTATTTGCGCGTTTAGATCTTTCTCTTCTTTACTCATTGGCTGCTCGATATCCATATTAGAGTAAAGTCTTTTTTTAATAGCTACTAATTCGTTTACTGTGTTTAGTAGTGTAGCTTTTTCATTTTGTAATTGTGAAAGTGTCATAGTAGTTATGTTTTGTTGTTTGTTGAGACAAATATAAGGGCTTTCTTTGCATACTACCAAACAAATAAGAAAAAAACTTTACTTTATTTTCATAGTATATACCTCAGCCCCTATAAACACTAGGGCTTAAGCACATACTTTTTTTAATGCTCCGGCCTTACGGCCTCCGCACCCACCTAAAAAGCTTTAACGGTTAAATTGAGTATTTTTACCTATTGCACAATAAAAGCCTTTGTTGCTTTTTACCCTAGTTAGTATTAGTATTAACTAGTTACTAGTTAGTAGTAGCTCTGCTACCTTTAGCTAAAGCTAGGTAGCGTGAGCTACTAACTAGTTAACTTAGTTAGTTAGTCAGCTAAAGAAAAAAAGAAACTAGCAAAGAAAAAAAGAAAGGGGTAAAGGTTAAGGGCGAAATAAAGCGCGGCTAACAGCCAGCGCGATTATAAGCCCCCCAATAACTAGAGCTGGCTTAAACCACCACGGCACCCTAGTTACTGTCCTGGTCTTCGTAGGCAGCTCTACCGTATTGGTTACTACTACCGTGTCAGCTTTACACTCCACGTCTAGAGTAATGGTGTCGTAAGATCTAATAACCCTCGCGCTTACGCGCTCGGTCTCGATAACTAGGGTATCTACCGGTAAGGTTACGGTAATAGTGTCTACCCTAACAGCTTCTACTAGTACCGTGTCTATAAGTGTTACTTCCGTTTTAAGGGGTGTTAGAGCGTTTCTAATGACGTTACACCCCGTCAGTAAGGGTAACATATAGAACGCTAAGAGAAAAGCCCTTAAATGGGCTGTATTTAATTTAAGCATCTTCTACGGTTCCCTTTAGCTCGATATCTCGGTAGAGTACATAGAGGGCCTTTAGCTCCTCAGTAGTGAGGCTCATAAATATTTTACCGTCCTTCATAGCATAGATAGGGCCGCCCTGGACCAAGTCCCAAACTATAGAAGCCTCGACCTCTATACCCTTGTGCTCTAAGTGAAGTACTCCGGCCTCTACCTGCATTACGCTTTAGGCTTAGGATCCTTCGTAAAGAATAGGGCGAAAGCTACACCTAGAAAGGCTCCCGCCTCCGTTAGTGTAGCCTTCTCCCATAACACAAAAGCAAAGCTAGCGCACATAAGCACAGCGCCCAGTACGCTAGTCTTCCAGTTGTCAAATATTCTACTAAACATATTTATTTTTTATTTAAAAATCCGTAAACCTCTTGCACGTCAAAAGAAGGGCAAGCTTTAGCTGCAAATTCATTGTGCCCGTGTAGCGTAGCTCCGGGGTATTGCTCTACCAAAGCGCTTAAAAAGTTTACTAGAGCTGTATCTTGCTTAGGTGTTCTAGTGTCCTTCGGAGTCTTTCCGTCTTTCTCTACGCCGCCAATATAGCAAACGCCAATACTAGTGCTGTTATGCCCCTTTGTATGCGCTCCGCTTCTTTCTATCGGCCTGCCGTCATTAATAGAACCGTCTAAGTATATTACATAGTGGTAGCCAATATCGGACCAGCCCCTATTTAGATGCCACTTACGTATAGTCTCTATGCTAATATCTTGACCTTCTCTAGTGGCCGAACAATGCAATATAATTTTTTTTATTTCTCTCATATATTTAGCTCCCGCAGCTGTCGCATTCCGGATTATCAATACTGCACGCTTCCGGCTGCTCTGCCTCTTCCATTTCTTTAATAAAATCGTTAAAGCTGTCTTCCCAATTATTGGCCATTAGTTGCGTTTTAATATATCTATTTCTCTACGTAAAAAGCTGTTTTCCGTTTCAAGCTTTGCTACCTTTTGAGTAAGTGCTAAGAGCTCTTTATTAGCTTCTTTTAACGCCTTATCCATTTCCTCTACACGGTTCCTTAAATCGTCCCGGTAAAGCACGGTATCGTTAGTGCTCTGCTCTTCCTTACGCAGCTCTGCCTTTACCCTTAGCCTGGCCTCTGCGTATTTCCAAATACCAGCAGAGCCTAGTAGGGTTACTACTGCTAAAATTATCTGCGTGTTATTATCCATTCTTTCTATGTAGCTCTTCCTTCTTAATTCTCTTTAAACTTCCAAAGCTGCTAAAGCATAAAACTAACCAGCCCAAATAGGTAGGACTGCTAAATAACATACCGCAGTATAAATACATTACCGTAGCTAGTAAGTAAAAGCTAAAGGTTATAAAGCTAGCCCTTACTCTACAGCTTAAGCATTTACCGCTTACGCAGTAAAGCTGGTATACCCCAGCCATAGGGCCTAATACGTCCATTATAGGGGAGTAACCTAGCTCTAGGTAGGTAGCCGTAGGGTAAAGGAATATAAGCGCTACAGCTAGCGTAATCTCCGTAGGTTGGCTGTCGCTGTACTGCCATATATCGCGCAGAGCATTAAAGCGGGCCTTAAGCCTCGCCTTAATCTCTTGCGCTTTTACCTTTAGCTGTTCCATTGGTTAGATCTCCTGCGCTTGGTTAGCCGCTATAAAAGCTCTAGCTTCTTCCGCTGTGTATACCGTATACTTAGGCTCCGCCTTTCCCTTTCCTAACGCTAGTAAAGCGCTTACTTCGCTGTCCTTCCAGCTCGCTGTAAGCTCGTATACTATATACTCTGCTTTACCTACAGTAACGCTTACCGGGGCGCCGTATTGCGGCGCGTACTTCTCGCCGTAAGCTTCCCAGCTAGGGTGTACTGTGTTAGAGCTTTCTACTTCGCCTTCCTCGTTATAGGTATTCTCTACCCAATCGTAGCGAGTAATAGAAGCAGGTAAGCTATTCGCTTTGTCTCCTGCTGGAATTGATATATATAAATTGCCTCTCATTGTATTATTTTTTTAGCTATTTGTGTAGATATTTTTATTACTGTCATAAGATCGCTGCACCTCCTCGGCCGTTAGTGCGCGGTTGTATATGCGCGGTTGGGCGATTTGGGCCGCTATCTCGTCTGCTAAAATATCCGGCTTTGAACCTATGGAAAAGTCGCCGTCCGAGTCCATTTGCAATGATATGGTTTTTGTTGATTGCAATACGCCATTAACATAAGTGCGAACATCCGAGCCATCTTCAACACAAATAAAATGATTCCATTCATTTTCGTTAAAGGCAGTATTATAAAGAACACCACCAGCGCTTGTAGAATTATAATGCCCAAGTTTATCATTACCATCAAGATAAATTTGCAAATTCGCTTGGCTAACCTTTGAAAAAATTGTTTTCCATCCCGAACTTGAAGATGGTAATAGACACACCCACGCTTCTAAAGAACAATCGCTTATATCAATAGATGCGTTTTCGTGTACGCTTGCTCTACTATTCTCGTCAAGATTTAGCGCGCCTTGTTTCCGCACGTTTTCAAATAGATTGCCCAGTAAGTCGCGTCCCGCGGTTAAGCCTTGAGGAATTAGCACCTCGTTGGTTCCGTCGCTTACTTTGTTCCAGTTTATTACTGCCGTTTGTGCGACTGGCGCACCTATGCCGTGCGTCCAAGTTGCGCCGTTGATAGTTCCTACACCAGTGATTTCTTTAACTGAAACGCTATGCACGGACAAATCAGAGGTACCGGCGTCTCTTGACCTAAATACTATTGTTGCATCCGTGGCGCTCGCGGTTATAAATAAACTTTTTGTACTTGTGCCCGGTGCGAATTCGTGTTGTGTTGCGCTTGACGGATTACCAGCAGAATCTCCAAAACCAAGCTGGAAAGTGTTATCATTACTTGACCCGGTAGCAGTAGCGTTTATATTGACTATGTAAGTCTTTCCACTTGTTAAGGAAATGGTTTGCCTTGTATTAGCGTTGTATGGTGCTGATACGATATTCAAAGAGCCACCACCGATAGTGCTGCCCGAAGCTAAAGTCCAATCGCTATCCGTGTCAAAGGTTCCGTTTGTTACTAACTCCGAACCCAGCGCGTCGGGTGCGCCGTTGTACGCCGTCGTTCCCGCGCCTTCCATCATTGGAAGCCATAACTTTAAATTTGATTCTAAACCAGTAGGTACGACCTTCTCCGGGTTGTTGTATAGGTCGGCCACTTGTTCAGCGGTTAGGGCGGTGTTGAAGATGCGGATATTGTTTAGTAATCCGTTCCAAAAATCTGCATTTGAAACCCAAGAACCAACAAATAAATCACCGCTATCAATAGAACCAGCCATTGCCGTTTCCGTTAAAGAAATAGCCACGCCGTTAATGTATGCGCTAACCACTCCCGATTCACGAACGACTGCGATTTTTTTCCAATCGCTTCCAAGGATGTTTTCCGTTCCTAAAGAAAGAGTGCCACCAATCCAAAGGCGCAAAAGTCCGCCCGTGTTATTGATTCCGATACCAAAATCCGTAGATGGGTTTTTTGCAATAGCCCAAGAATAAGTAGAGACGCTATCAATTTGCCAATCCAAAACCGCAGTAAAATCACCCGTTCCGAATGTCAAATCGCTAATGGTTCCGAAAGTTATTTGGTCATTAACCCCGTCAAAATCCAAGGCCTTACCACTAAAGAGGGAGGCTCTATTGTACCCCTTCGGGCTTTGGTCATTGCCGCGGGGGTTGAACGGCTTGTTGTTTGTTGTAGTTACGCCCATTTTTTTAGTCGTTTAAATCGTTATCAATAACCGGCACGCGGTCGGGAAATAGTGCGTACAATGTCGCGGTGTATTCCGCGTTTGCCTCGCTATTGCCAAAGCTATGAACGCCAACGGGGTCGGGCCAAACGATATGGCTTGCCCAATCATCTACAACGCCATCACGCCAAAGAACATCGACGGAATAATTGTCCGCCAGTACCGCAGGTGTCAACTCTTCGCCGTCATCGTCGTATGTTGCCGCCGTGGTTACGATATGCCCCAGCATTGCAATAGTATGGCGGTGGGTTGCGTTGCCGTCGTCATCAATACCGAGCGCGTCGATTGCGCTTTGTGCGCTCGCCGCGTCGGTAAACTCGTATTTTCTAAATGTGTACTTCATAGCTTTATAAAGTTGTGAGGGTTGCAAGTTCGCTATCGCTTAACGCTTCGTTAAAGACTGCTAATTGTTTGACGTTGCCGTAGAAAGGATATAAATCATTTCCGTTTCTAAAATCTAACGTGTTTAATCCTATTGGTGTAGCTCCGCTTGTATCTGAATCCATTTTTGAGCCGTTTAAAAAAACAGAAAAATCATTGGCTTTGTATTTAACTGCTATTTTATTTGTTGCGGTTAAATCAGCATCAAAATCAAAATTAAATTGTTGCACATTACTATTATGACCATCCACTTTAAATGTTCCGTCATTCCAATACCAAATGTTTATTCTTTGGGTATTTGTGCCGTCGTGCAAACAAATAGTTTTAAAGCTAACATCTTCTGCTAAAGCACTTATTTCCGCATATAAAACACCTTCGGTACTATTGATTGATTCAGCACTTCCACCACCCGTACACAAATCCGCCGCGCGGGTAACTCCGCCCGATTCCCCGTGGTTCGGGATGTACGAACTCGGATAGGAGCCGGCTTCATAAACAGAACCATAAACTAAAGAGCCATCTGTTCCGTTTTTAGATATAGCGCCTAAACGACCATCGGTTGGCTCATCTATCAGAGTAGATATAATTCTACCAATACCAGTCGCAGCAGCAGTAAACACAACATAAATGCGATACCATCCATTTCCATAATCTTCAATATCGGCATCGTCAAAACCGCTATCAAAGGCTTTAGTACCTTCTTGCAAGTCAAAATTTGCATAATTATTTCCGCTTGTTGCTCCGCCACTTGTGGTTAATTGATAATACCTTACACCATCTTGTTTTACAAAAATAGAATAGCTATAATCTGTTCCGCTTACCAAGTTTTGGCTATCAAAGAAATATGCACTTCCAGTTGCGGTTGGGTAAATTTTATAAGCATTGTCTACCCCCTCTGGAGATGTAGCAGCGTTTGGAGTAAGAGTTACATTTATCTTATCACTCCATCCATCTATGTATTCGCTATATGCGTTTAAATTCGTCCTACTCGGCTCCAAAAGAAGCGACCCGTTTTCCCCATTAGCGTCGAAATTTATCCGCGGCAAATCGACGAGTACGCCCGCCTTGCCGGTTGTCGCTCCGCTGGTCAGTACGTCGGTAGCTACGAGGCCGCTTTCCAGTTGGGTGTTTTGGATTAGGATATTTAAACCCGAAGCACCAATCACATAAATATAAACCTTTGTAGATGTGTCATTGGTATTGATTGAGCAACGATACCATCCGCTACCAACTGAATTTATTTTAGACTCAATAACATCGCTATCGGTGTAATCAACACTACCATCGCTTAAATCAAAATCTGCGTAAGCGTTTGCACCGCCTTGCATCCTAATCCTCAATATGTTACTTGTCCCCGCTTTAGCGTAAACGCTATAAGTACGGACACCCGAACCATAGGATGTGTTTTGTTCTATTCTTCCGTTGCTACTTGTTGATTGAATTAACCACGCATTGTTGGTGTTATCATACCCGCTTTGTCCGCTGGTTTCCGTTGCTCCAACTGAAGCCCACGTCGTATCGAACGCGTTCGACTGCAACAACAAGTTCTCCCGATACTTCTCAATAAGTCCGTCCGCATTCACTCGCGTCGCCGCCGTGTTGCTCCCGCGGTCAAAATCAAAATCGGCCCGCGTTTGGTCATAACCCGCTCCGCCTTTGTTATCCGGTGCGCGGTTTCCGCTTGGTAGTATATTAAATGCCTTACCTTCTGCCACTACTGAAGGCACAAAAAGTAGGCTTGCTTTATCTATTAGTGCCATTAGCTTAGTGCATTTATGGCCGCAGTTACTGCCGCCTTGTTTTCGATTGTTGCGTCTTTATCCGTTGCGAGTTGCTCCATATTGGCGAGCGATGCCGCCGGGCTTGTGATGTCGTCCAATGAGTACCACGCTTGTAGTCCGTTTGATTCCGCGCCGGTTAAACCTTCGTAGCTTTTCCACATCACGGAATTTATTTCATCGCTTGAAAGTGCGCGGTTCCATATCGCGACGTTTGCGAGGTTGCCGTCTACATAGTTAGAAGCGAATGACCGCTCTAATCTCGCAATATTAAACGTATCTAATGTAGGTGTTGAAACGCTTCCGCTTCCCGTGTTTGCAATACTTCCGTCAATATATAACTTAAACGAAGTACCTTCTTTTGTGGCAGTTAAAAAGTACCATTGCTTTAGATTTATTGCACTTGATAAAACGCCAACACTTGCAGCAGAATCATCGCGATGAAAGAAATTTATTTTAGAATTACTTTGCAATTCAATCAAAGAAACTGGAGTAGCATTTGATGTGTTTCCAAAACCTAAAATATTTTGATACGATGCTGTGTCAAAATAAACCCAAGCGGAATAAGTAAAATTAGTCCAATCGGATAGCGGTAAAGAATCGCCCTTTATATAATCACTCGTCCCGTTGAATTCGGCCGAGCCTTGGGCGGGGAAGCTTAGCCCCTGGGTAGTAAACTTACTCGCCATAACTAAACCCTCCTTTATTAAGTTTAAGCCTCCGCTTAGTAGGCCTCTGCGTAGCAGGTAAAAAAATTGAGCCTTTCTCATTCATTAGTAGTATTTAATATATTATAAACTTAGTACTTATTTACTTCTCTTTCTTTTGTATTATATACCAGTTACTGCCCTTTCCGAGCAGGCTAATACCGTCGTAGCTGCGATCCATAGAGTAAGATGCCTCGGCGTCTATACGCTCGCCGCTTTGGGGCGCGAGCGTTATAGTCCTATTAGCTAGTACGCTGTCGTCCGTTTTAAAGCGTAGTATTACTCCGTCCTCAGCTGAGGGTAAGTTTACCGTATAGGTTCCGTTTTCCCCTTCGTAGCTAATAAAGTTAAAATGGTTTGTAGAGCTTAGCGTTTCGCTGCCTCCTGGGTTACCCGTAACCTCGTTTATAGTTACGTTCACTCTAGAGGTAGTAGTAAACTCCCCTACGCTCGTAGTAGCTAGCGTACTGTTACCCGTAACCCCTAGCGTACCGCCTATCGTTTGGTTACCGGTTACCTCGCTCGTAGTTACTGTAATGTCTACGCCGTTTATTACCTCGTCCGTTCCCTGCTGGCCGCTTACCCTTGCTACGAAGTCAGCACCGCCGCCGCTACCTACTGGACTATCTATAGTAATATTACTTAAGTCCTTTTGAACCTTAAACCATTCGCTAGACCATTCGTCCATATTAGCGTTATAAGTCCCCTGCATAGGAAGCCAAAAAGCACTATCGAAGCTGTACCTTACCCCAAATGGATAAGGCCCTACGATCGTGCCGCTATACCTTTCTATAGGTTTCTTATGTAAGCTTAGGACCTCGTTAGTAAGCAGCTTTAGTAAACTCGTATAGCCTCCGCTATTCCCTCGGCGCCATTGCGTAGAAGGTACCCAGGTGCTGCCGTCGTATACGTAAAAGCTGCCCTGCAGTCCTAAAGAATCGCTTACCCTTAGCTCGCCTAAATCTAGTATAAGGTTACTGTTTATTTTAGTGTCTGTATTCGTAGCGCTGTATACTGTAATCTCGCTTACGCCTCCGTTATCATTAAAGTAAGTAGCCGTAACTTCTTTTACTTGGTTGGTCTCGTCAAAGTATACCGGTACCGTTTTTACCGTGTTATTGAATGCATCGTATACCCGGTAATAATTTACGTCGAGCTCAGCGTCGCCGTCTACCGGTAGAGGTGGAGTAACTAGGCTAAAGGTGTTACTTATGTAAGCGCCGCTAGCCTCGTTTCTTGTTGTACCCGCGTCTACTTCGTAGTAGCTAGGTGTAGTTGTCCAAGTTGTAGAACCGTATAGGGGCCCAGCTCCAGGGCTAAAAGTTCTCTTAAGGTAGTGGAAGGTTCCAGGGTTTGCCGCATCTTCTATACGAAGCTCTAAGCGCCATACCGGGCGCCAATGATCCGTGGCTATCGCACCCGCATTACCGTTATGGGTAAGCTGCCAAATAAGCAGGCCGGTTACTTGTATCTTACCGCTATTATCGTCTACTACAAAGCCTAGATCCTGCCTGCCCGTTGCACCGGTGTAGGTTAGTCTATTAGCTAGGAGGTTGTTACTACGCTCCTGGTTGTATCCTACCTGCACCTTCTTAAGCGCTGGTAAAAAGTTAAACTGGTTACCCGCTAGACGTGCCCCTCCTCCGGTTGTACCGTCGAGGGTTACGTCGTCGCTCACCGTAGAGGTAAAAGCTTTAGTACCGTTCTTATAGTAGGCGATTACGTTTCTGCTGGTCTCCGTTCTTTCTATATACTGCTCGAAGTAGTAAACCCCCTCGCGCTGGTAGAACCTAGCGCCGAAAGCCGTACAAAGCTCTTTAAGGATTTCTAAATAGTTAGAGTAAGTTACTGTACCGTCTTCCTGCTTTTCGGAATACACCAAAGCGCTAAAGCGCGTTAATGTCGTTACGTCGGTCGTAGCGTTGTATGTGTGTTGAGTGTCCCAAATATTTACACTAGTGGCGTAGTATATATCGTCGCTAGCGTAAAGCGCATCTACGCCTATAGCATTTACTGCACTCTCTATAAACTCCTCTAGCGTAGTGTTATTTACGTTTGTATACTCTTTATTCGATAAGTGCCCGATACCGTCTACAGCTGTAATACTAAAGACGTAGGGCTTATGCGTATCTTCTACCGTTACTAGGTCCTGCATTATAACCCCAGCCCAATAAAGTACTAACCCATTATCCGGGGGCAGCTCAGTATCGTAGTAACTCATTACTAGACCGTCCTCTATACTTGCAGCTTCCGCATATATACGAATAAAAAAGCGCTCCTCTTGGTAGCCTTTTAAAGCGTTTATAAAAGTGTCGAAGGCGCTGCTATTATTGTACGCGCTTATAGTACAGTTAGAGCCTATAATAGGGCTTACTATATCGTCGGTTTCCCCGCTGTAGTTTAAGGTAAACCCATCACTAGCAACAGTAAAAGCCTCAGCGGTTCCGCTAAAACTTGTATCGTGGATCTCAATTTTAAAGAGCTTATCCGTCGAGCTGTGAAATTCACTATATAACCTTAACCCCATATTTAAAACCCTCTATATCTGCTTCGTATTCTTCCTGCCTTTTCGCTGCTTAGTAAGATGTCCTGGCCGGATAGCTTACCTACTACCGTTACGGTACCGCCACCAGCTCCGCCTAGCATATTTTGCAGCTTAGATAGTGGGGCTATTACTTCCGGGTCCATTCTAGCGTTAGGGTTATCCCCTACGACCGCTAAGGTCTCACCAAAGGCTAACCCACCTTTAGCAAGTTTTACCTCGCTTTGGTTTGCTGCTATTTGTTTCATTTTTCCTCTAGCCGCTCCTGCTAAAGCTAAGAGCGCTACACCTGCCGCAATAGCTCCGGGGCCTCCTAAATTTGTTAAGGCCTTTTTTATAGCCTCAACGGTAAACCCTATACTTATAGCCATTTTACCTAGCTGTTCCGCTGTGGTAGCAAAGGCCTGCAAAACAAAAACCCCAAAACCTTCGAACGCAGCTTTACCCGTTACTAGGCTTTCGCCTAATCTCATTATACCCTCTTGGGCGATGCTATCGACCATACCGACAATAGCCTCGGCAGCTAGCTGACTAGATTCTAAAGCCTGCGCGCCCATTTTTTCGTACGCTATTTTTAATTTATCTAGCGCAGTTATTTTTTTCTCTATTGCCTTTTCTTCTTTCCCTCCTCCAGTACCATTACCGGTACCGTCACCGGTACCGTCATCGCCGCCAGTACCTGCGCCATTAGATATACCGCCCCAGGTAAACATAGAGGTAATACTTGACCACTTATCCGCTAAAAAGTTTTTTATATTATCAACGCCCTGCTGTAGTCCTTCCTCAGTTACTAGCTCTATTTTTTCGCGGGGGTTCATTCCCTCTAAAGCCTCTTGCCAGTTTTTCTCTATCTCTTCGCCTATACCTTCGGCTACTTCTTTAAAACCATTTTCAAGGCCTGCTAGCGCGTTTTTTATTTGTGCTTTATCAAAACTCAAACCGCCTATAATAAGCTTTGCTATATTTTTAAGCCCTCCGGTTATATTCTCAAATACGATTTTTATACTGTCCCAAATACTTTTAAATACAAAAATTAAAAACTGGACAGCATTTCTAAACGCTTGGCTTTCGTTATATAAATCTATCCAAGCGTTAGCTATCTTCACAAAGATTGGCTTTACTTGATCCCAAAATTTATAAATAGCAAAACCAGCTAAAGCTATTCCTGCAATAACTAGCCCTACGGGAGAAAGTAAAGCGCCTAGAGCAGAGGCAATAAAACCTATTGCAGTCATAATAGGGCCACTAGCTGCTACCAATCCTATTATAGATATTATCTGCGTTTTAGTTTCACTACTTAAACTATTAAAACCTTCTATAACTCCCTTTACAAAATTGGCTACCTTTGTAACAATAGGTAACAAAGTAGCTCCTAATTCTACCCCTACATTCTTTAACTCGTTAAAAGCTTTATTTAGTTTAAAGCCAGCGGTATTACTTACATTTTCAAAACCATCATCTACTATACCGGTAGCGTTTTCGATGTTGTTTAAAACCTCTGCGTAAGCTTCGCCCTGGGCTCCTGCTGTACCCAGCACATTACTTAAAGCCCTTACGTTACCAAAAACTCCAGTAAGGGCTTCGTCGTTTCCTTTAAAAGCTTCAGTAAGAAAAGTTAAAGTACTTTGTAGTCCGTCCTTACCTACTTTTTTCCTTAAATCTTCGCTAGTAAGCCCTATAGAAGCTAGCGCCTTTTTGGATTTTTCAGTAGGTTTTACAAAGCCAGTCATAACCCCACTTAAGCCAGTTACGGCTTCCTCTGCCGAAACCCCTAAACGGGTAAAGGTTGCGATATTAGCGCCTAGCTCTTCAAAGCTTATACCTAGCTGAGCGCCTAGACCTACAATACGGCCTAGGGTAGGCGCGAGGCTTTCCGCTTCTAGGTTACCTTCTCTTACGATTGCCGTAAGTGTGTCGGTAGCGTGAGCAGCTGTAAGGTTATCTTTTGAGTAAGCTTGTAGCACACCCGTTAAGGCTTGCGCTATACTTTTAGTCTCTCCTAATCCAATAGATGAAGCCTTAGCCGCTCTTTCTAATACTTCAGTAGCTTGAGCTCCGCGTAAACCCGCAGAGGCTACAGTAAAAAGAGCATCACTTAACTCCTGCTGGCTTTGGCCGGTAGTTCTACTTACATCTTTTACGCTGTCTTTAAAATTTTCTAAAGCTTGCCCGGTAATACCTACAAGGTTCTCAATAGTAGCAAAGCTTTTTTCTAAGTCTAAAGCCATCTTTACGCCCGCAGCTCCAGCAAGGGCGAAAGGTAAGCCTACGCTTCTATTAATCGTAGAGCCCATTTTTTTAGCACTAGCGCCAAAACTTTTTAAGCTTCTTTGTGCTTGTGCTAAACCTTTTTTAAGTCCTGCAGTACTTACGCCTATCCGTATATTAGTACTCGCTATACTCTTTTTTGCCATTTGCTTAGAATTGCTTTAGCTTCCGCCTTAGTTAACTTTAGCCCCGCTTTTTGTGTTTTTTGCTCCCAAGGAAAAAGGCTAAGATCTTTAGGCTTTACCTTTTGGTTTTTTGGTAGCTGAAGGTTTACCAGTATAGTAGTGCTCCACCTCTCACGCTCCCAGCTTTGCTGCTGGGTTACTTCGTATAAATTAAAGAAGCCCTTTAGGGCGTTCTCTAATTCTCTAGGCGTTGCTTCGTAGAAGGTAGCCGGCGTCCAGTTAAGCTGCCCTAAAGCTAGCTCCTGGTAATAGTCAAAAGTTAAAGGGGCTGCCGAGCTTTCACTCGGCGCCCCGTTTACTTTTTTTCCTCTTCCGAGGCTGTAAAGCTAGAACTAAACACGTTCAATACCTGCTCCATAGCTTCGGGCTTTTCGTCTAGCCAGTCCGCTATATCTTCGATAGTATACTTGTAAGGCTGCTTTTCTACTCTAGCGCCGTGCTTCAATCCACACCACACTAAAAAGAGCGCGTCCTTAAGTTTCATATTATCGCCTAGCCTATCTAGGTCGGCCATAGTATAGCCGTTCTCTTCGGTAAATTCCATAAGGGCAGCGAAACCGAATTTAACCGGTCTGCTTACTCCTCCTATTTCTACGTGTTTAACCATTTGCTTTAAGTGTTTGTGTTATTCTATTATACCGTAGTATAAGTAATTGCTCCCGTAAGCTCGAATGTAGCCGAGTACGTTACGTTATCTTCCATACCGCTAGAAAGCTCTAAAGAAGTTACGTAAGCAGAAGCAGACCAGTAATGATCTCCGCTTACCTCGGTAGAAAATTTAACTGTAAGCTGTGAGCGTCCGCTCCAAGCTGTCATAAGATCATCGACGCCGTAAGCGGCATCTTCAGCGTACAAAGCAGATACCGAAATAGTACCCGATTTTGTAGCCTCTAATAAGTCGCGAGTACCGCTTGAGTCCTTACTTGTTGCGTCTCTTGTGTCCATTGACAAAGAAATAGAGCCCTCGGTAGCGTGCGCTATTAGAGTAGACCCTACGTAAACCCCTAAAAGGGTTCCATTCATAATACCAGTAGTTGCCATTTTAATCTAGATTATTTAGTTGTTCTTCAATTATTACGGGGGCCTCGGCCCCAAATTCTACAGCCTTACCAGCTTCTATAAGCTCTTGGCCGTATTCGTTTACTACTCCAAAGTTAGTACCTTTCGCTAGCTTCTTACCGCTTGGTAAGGTTACTTTTTTCGTTAGTGTTATTTTCATCGCTTAACTCTTATTATATACTCTGAATTTGTTAGGTATACCTCGTTTTTATCATCGTTTGAGGTGTCTATATCGGTAAACTGTATAGAATCAATTACTACACCTGCTACCTCTCCGCTGTAACGATCTAAAGCGGTTCTTAATTTGTTTGTTAAATCTGCTACTTCTGCGTAAGTCTCGCAAACTGCTAATATATCGTAGCGTACCTCGTCTAAAGTACTTACTCCGCTCTTCGTGTCGCTAGGTTCTATATCCGATAATACATAAACCACAAAAGGAAAGGCGGCCTCTTGGGCTGCTATCTGCGGGTAAACGCGAGTACCTACGATAGCGTTTACGTCGCTGTCGCTGGTTATAATTGTATATAAAGCCTTTCCTTCGTTCATTTTCTGCTAAGCTGGTTTAAAGTCTTTTTTAGTATAAAGTTTACTTCTTTTTGAAGCGCTTGCTCTACTTGTTTGCCAGCTTGTTTATAAGCGTCTAAAGCGTAGTTTACGTTTCTCTTATTTTTTATCTTTGCTGTTTTTGATAAAAGACCACTTCTGCCACTTGCTACAGATAAACCCTTTTTACCTCCTCTTTTTGTACCGTAGTTTACTATAGCCGCGTAGTAACCGTCGTAGGTTTTACCTGCTCTTGAACCAAAACGCGCCCCTACGTAACCTATTAAGCCTCTCCCTTTTGTAGGAATAAAAGCTATAGACCTTTTTAAATTACCACTTTTATAAGTAACATCTTTAGACTTTCCAGTATTTAAGTTAGTCGTAACCTTACCTATTTTTATACTTGTTCTATTACTGTTTTTTATTCTAGTCTTCATTGCAGTTACTAAAGGCTTAGCGCTTTTACGTAAGCTGCGTTTAAAATCTCTAGCTTTAGATCGGTCTATTTTCTTAAGCTCCTCTAATTTAGCTAGGGCTTTTTCTAAGCCTTCTACTTTCATAACGATACCACCGCTAGCCATTAGTCGGTAAGTCTTGTATCTATAATAAGGTAGTTATCTCTACCCTCTAAGCTTACGCCTTCAATTTCGTAAGTCTTACCGCCCCAGCTTATTTTAGTAGTAGCATCTACATCGCTGCGGTAGCGTACCGTAAACCGTACTTTATTAACGCTAGTTAGCTTACTAGCCTCGTTACCCTCGCTTACGCTTCTATAGTCCACTTTAGCCCATACCTGCGCTAAGGTGCTATACGTGCGTACAGCCTGGCCGAAGCCGTCCGTACTTACGCTCGCACTTTTTAAGGTAATCCTTCTATCTAGTTTACCCGGATCAATCAAAGCGGAAAACTCTATAAGGGTTAAGCAAGTACTCGGAAGCTGTAGGTAAGCGGTGTACGCTGTCTACTCTCTTCTCGTACATTTCGCCAATCATTAACAGCATAGCCATTTTAATGTTAGCGGGTACGTCCGAGGCTTGAGTATAGCCGCAGGTATAACGGATTATAACTGCGTTTACCGTGTCCTTAGTACCGTACCATCCGTACTGCGGAAATACTCGCGCAGGTTCGCTTACTAAGTCCGTGCGGTAGTCGCTAGAGCTTACAGTAATTTCGTCGCCGTTTCCGTCGATATACTTAACACTCGCTAAGCTTTGTACTGGACCGCGGCTTAAGTAAATAATATTTCTATCGCCGTGGAAAGGGTCTACTCCCGTCTTATAGACTGGGAAAAAATCGTAAAACTCCTCTATAACGGTCGTTAAAAGAAACCTCCCTAAATAGCTCTCGGCCATTTGTGTAGAAGCGTCTATAAGTACCTCTAGCAGGGTGTCCTCTGCGTCGCTATCTACGCGCAAATAATCTTTAACCTCTTGTACGGTTAAAGCTTTTAAAGTTGCTGGGGTAATTATACTGTAGCTCATTACTTCGCTTTGCGGGTTGTTCTTTTAGTGCTTTTTTTGCTTACGGCTCTTTCAGTTTTTACGGCTTGCTTCTCCTCTATTACTTCGCAGAAACCAGCATTTAAAAACTCGTTAGCAGCTGCAGAGGGCAGCTCTACTACTTGCCCGGAGGTGTAGTAGAAGTCTGCCCCTGCTATAGCTTGGTTAAAAATAACCTTCATTAGCTGCTCAAGCTTACGCTTGTACTAAGTGCTTAATAGCTGAACCTTGCAATACGTTACCGTCGATTCTACGGTAAGCGATAAAGCCAGTAGACAACGCATCAGCAAAACGCTCGTTAAGACGTAGTAACTGTACGCCGCCAGCTTCGTGTACGTAGTACTGCTTAAGATCACCGAAAATAATAGATTTGTTACCAGTAGCGATACCGTCCATATCTTCGTTAATGTATACCGGCTTACCGAAAAGCATATCCGGCTCGCCTACGCTCATTCCTGGAACGTACGCCGGGAAGTCGTTTGAGCTACCGAAACCTAGAACTCTCACAGCTTTAGCTGTTGCAGAATTCATCATAAACCCAGCGCCTGGAGCGTTACGGTAAGAAGCATCTACGCTGTAGAATAAGTCCATTACTTCGCTAACTGTTACAGCTGTAGCAGAAGCAGCAGTCTTACCAGCAGTAGATCCAGTTACGATACCTTGAGGCTTGCTAGAAGCATCACCAGTAGTAAGGTGAGCGTTAATACCACGCTTCAAACGGTTAGCTAATTGGCCACCTACGAAGCTAGCCAAATCAAAAGCGTTATCGCTGATCAATTGGTTAGATACTTTTACAATTTTAGAAGAGTAAGTAAACGGCTCAAACTTCACGTTAGTGAAAGTCATATCGCTTACGCCTTCTGCTGTACCTTCTCCTAAGATAGCAGCTACTACCGCTGTATCGTCGTTAGCTGGTAGGTTGAAGTGCTGACCGTTAGCCGTGCGGATAACTGTAGCTACTTGCTCGATGTCTGATTTAAATAACTCAGTAGCTGAAACGAAGTCGCTCCAGTTTTCCGGTACCAAGAAACCACCTAAACCGTCGTTAGTAGTAATCTGCGTATCAGTACCGCGAAGCTCTGCTAGTGCGCGAGCCTCTCCAGCGTTAATACCGTTCATACCCTTACGTAAGTAAGCGTTAAAAGCCTCGCGAGCTTCTACTTTAGCATCAGGTGCTAAGTCGCGTAACTCTTCAGCTTTTGCAGCCATTTCTTTCTTCAATTCTTCAGCACGCTCGATACGAGCAGCAGCAGAGCGGAGCTCATCTACTTCGTTAGAAATTGCGTCGAATTTTTGGTTTTCCTCATTAGATAGGTTACGGTTTTCTGCCTTGGCAGCCGCGACCATACCTTGCATTTGCTCTACTAGAGCGCCGCGCTTTTCGCGCATTTGTTTAGCATTCATCTTTAGCTAGTTTAATTAAAGCGTTGTGTAAATTAAAATTTAATTCCTCGGTAGGGGTCTCTCTTGCTACCTCCGCTGCGCTTTCGCCTTGAGGCTCTGCGCTGCGTAGTCCGCTAGAGGCTGCCGTGTAAGCTGGGTAAACTACCGGGCTTACATCGAATAGAGAGCCTACCCTCTCTATATATCTTACGTGCTGGCCTTCTTCCATTCGCCAGCTATCCTTCTCTACTGTAAAGCCAAAGCTCGACTGGCTTAAGTCGCCGCGTCTAAATAGCTCTAGCATATCGTTTCCGTAGCTTGTGTTAGGCATCTCAAAGCGGTAGTAAAGGCCTTTGTCGTCTTCCTTAAGCTCTAAGGTTCCCGAAGTTGTACGGGCTAGTAAATAGTTACTATCGTGGTTATATAACGCTCTTACGTCGTTATCTAAAACCTCACTAAAAGCACCAGGTAAAATAATCTCGCGGAAGCCTCCTAGGTCCTCGCTCATTGAATTAAAGACGCTGGCGTAACCTTCTACCGTTCTACCTTCTACAGCTGCTTTAAGCTCCCCGTCGTAAGCTCTTTGCTCTACGATTTCGTCAAGGCTGCGTACCTCTGCACCGTCTACCTTAGTTAAGGTGCTGAATAGGTGCGCTACTCTTAGCGGCGGCTTACGCTCTACAAAAGCGTTTTCTTCGCTATCGTATTCGTATACGCTAATAAGAGCCGCTGGGTCTTCTGCCGTGCCGTTTACTTTAAAGCCGCTGTCTGCTACTATTTGGCCGTCCGTAGTAATCTCTACTACTTTACCCTGGCTTCTACCTCCGGAGCTGTCCCAGCTCACAAAGTCGCCTACCTTTAACTCGCCTGCTTCCGCGCGTTCTTCTTCTTTATAGCCGGCTTCTTCCATTGCCTCAGCTTTGCCGTAGGTTATAATTATCTCGGTAGCTGTTTCTTCTACGCTTTTAATGTGGCGTAAGCTTTTCTCTTCTTGCATATTCTCTAAGGTTCTTTCCGCCCAGCGGTGCATCTCATCACCACCCCAGGCTGCGTACATTATACTTCCGCATATCTGCTTACCGTCCTCATCTTTAAAGCTTCCCTTATCGTACACTTTAGCACGGCTTAGAAAGCTGTAAATACGCGGTAGCCTATCCTCGCTTACCGCTTCGCGGTTGGCTATGATCCTAGCGGATTCCCAGCCTACCGGAGTACCGCAGTCGGTCCCTTCTTCCTCGCGGATAGCTAGCGCTCTTTTAGCGTTATCGGTTGCAGCTTGTGGGTAGTCGGTCCAGGGCATTAGTCGGCGTCTACGTTAGTATCGTCTTGGCCTGCTCTCTGCATATTAAGAGGCTGTAGGTAAATGTCCCCACCCTCTACCGGGTTAAGGTTCTCTAGGTCTCTAATATCATTGACCGACAGCCAGCCCCAATTCCGCGCGACGGCGTAAGCTTCATATCTAGCCTTTTGGTCTCCTCTCATTAGCCCCTCCATAGTGAAGTAAGCGTAAAGGTTAGGCTCGTCTTCTCTAAATAGCTTACGGTTTAGCTCTACCTCCATACGGCGGACGTAAGGCGTTATACAGTCCCGAACGAACTGTATAGCCTGCTGCTCTACGTTAGCTTTAGTGCTTGAATTATCTAGATCAGCTAAGTAGCTCGGAGGTATTCTAAAGATTCTAGCTATTTCGTTTACTTGGAATTTACGAGATTGTAAGAACTGGGCCGCTTCCGGGTCTAGTCCTATCTTCTCGTACTTCATCCCTTCCTCGAGTATCGCGGTTGAATGTGAATTACTATTACCCGACTGGGCACGGTTCCAGCTTTCGCGTAGTCTCTTTACTACCTCGGTATTTAATCGGCCAGGAGCTGTAATAACTCCGCCGGCGTTAGCTCCGTTAGAATAGAAACGCGCGCCGTACTCTTGGGCCGCTAGCCCAATAGCTACGGCTTCGCGTGCCATTGATAAGGGGCTCTTTCCGGTTAAGCCGTTAAAGCTTAGCCCGACAAAGTGCAGTATTTCGTAATCTAAGTAGGTGTGCTTTTTATCGAATACGTAAACCTTCTCGCCGTCTACTACTTTTACCTCGACCTTCATAGGGTTAAGAGGTATAAGCGCCGTAGGGCGTCCTGCCGCGTTCATTTCTATTTTAGCGTACGCGTTACCGTGTAGCACTAAATTAGAGGCCATAGCCTCGCGGAAGGTAAAGGTAGAGCTTACGCTATTAGGTGCTTTCGCTAGTAAGTCTTGTACTGGATGGCCTACAGCTTTTACGCGGGTTTCCCCGTCCGCTTGGTAGACGTTTAAAGGTATGCTAGCTATAGTTTCGCTAATGATCCTTACAGCTGCGTAAACAGCGCTAAAAGTAAGCGCGTTATCTTCGCTTACTTGTACTCCCGTCTTACTAGTACCAAAAAGCCCCGTAAGCCACGCAGCCGGGTTACTTAGACTCGTACTGGGGTTTTCGGGGGAGCTTCTAAAAAGGCGAGCAAAAAGCCCGCTGTTATTATTTTCTGCCAAAGCCTAGAGTATATACTTTAGGCAAATATACAAAAAACTTTTTTATTTCCTTGCTTAGTTAGCTTTTTTATTGTATAGGTAGGCGCGTTAATATTATTTTTTCGTTCTCGTAGTAGTTGCAGTTGGCGTTTATAATCTTAGTCATAGTGCTATAGTTGATGTCTAAGGCCTTGCAAGCTTTGGTAAGGGTTCTATACCCTTCTACCCTTTTAGAGCTCTTATGCTCTACTAAAATAATTCTCATATAAATAAAATAGTATCTTCTTGTTCCTGGTCGGATCCTGCGGCGCAGGGGTCGCAAATTTGCAGCGCTGTTATATTACTTAAGCTGGCGGTATACGTTCCGCAGCTTTGGCAATAGTACTCTATCTCATTAGCTAACATAACCAAAAGCGATAAACTGTACAAAAGCAAACAGCTTAAATACTAGGGTTAATACTGGAAAGCCTAACAAGCCAGCGCCAATCGCTAAAGCTATATTACGGTGCTCTCTATCTTCGGGGGTCATTACTTTCTTTGCCATTGCTTTAAATAAAATTTAGCTTTTTCTAAGCTGTTAAACTTGCGGCTTCCGTAGAAGCTCGGTGTATTCGGGAGGGCTGTAAATAAGCCGGGCTGGGTCTCTAAGATCTCAGCGCCGGCGTATTGTATTACTCTTTTAATTTTCATAAAGCGCTCTTTATATAGTACCTGCTTTTGCCAGTCTTGCATTATAAATTTTTTAACACTTGTACTAGTTTCTTTTTAGTGTCAGCGTGGCCGCACCATTCGTAGTCCTCGTTATAAAGGTTCCAGCCGTTATCTGCTTCAAAGTTATCGTGCTCTATTTTATAGGTTTTACCGTTTACTGTCGCTGTGTATTCGCCTTTTCTTAGTTTAGTAGTATTCATCTTGTTTGCCTTTGTTGTTATTACTGGTGTAAATATACGGCCTTTTCTTTCCCCCGCAAATAAAATGCGGTTTTTTTTCATATTTATTTTTAGGGCATAAAAAAAGCCCCGGCTGGGGCTCTTTCTTAAGCTAGTGGTAAGCTCTTAAAGTAGCGGCTTACCTTGGCGGGCAGCCGTACAAAAAACTTTGTAGAGGCTTACGCTGCCGTCTACCGTAGTAGCGTAAGCTTTATACGCAGCCTTTAGCTCTGCGAAGGTTTCCGGATCTACTGAATAAATCCAGTCAGTATTTAAGCTAGGCATAGCGCAGGTGCTTAGTGCGTCGGCTGCATCTAACTTAGAACCGTTAGAGATTGAAGAAGCGAGGAAAGAAGAAAGTGAAAGCATAATAAAAGGTTTTAGTAGTTCTTGTTGTTATTACTGGTGTAAAGATACAACACTTTTTTAACTATGCAAATAAACACGTATTTATTTTCATTTATTTTTTAGGGGTAATAAAAAAGCCCCTTCCGGGGCTTTGTATTATTCTGCGATAAAGATCTTACCGTTAGGATGCATAGTAATAGTCTCGTTACTACCGTGGCTTCCAAATCTCCACTTTTGACAATCTCTAACCTCGTCTAGATATTTAAATTCTCCGCCTTCTTGAATGTATCCGTCTACGATATCAAAAGTAAATTTTACCCATCCTTTAGCGCTAGTTTTAATTTTCTTTACTGTAAGGTATCCAGTTGCGCGGCATCCTTCTACTCTTAGTTTCATTCCCGTTTCGATGTTGTTTGCTGTAGTAGTCATTTGTAGTGTTTTTTAGTTGTTGTTGTTTGACACTTCAAATATACGGCAGTTTTTTAACTATGCAAATAAATGCTAGTTTTTTTTCATTTTTATTTTAAGGTGCACTAAGTAGCCTATTAAATCCGCTATAGTATCCTCGGTATCTTCGTTAATACCTACGGCCTTAATCCTATTTAGCTTATCGTCTAACCGGCCCAGTATACCGCTTACCGGATCCTTACTAAATACATTTAAGCCGTTTTGTAAGCTGTCGCCGTAAGCTATGTTTTTATCTATAAACATCTCTTTAAGCTCGTCCATTACCTGGGCTATAGTTTCCTCCGTTGTCATTCTATAAAATAATTAAATCTCGCTCGTCGTATATACTGCCGTCGTTATCGTCGCTCCTATGCTTAGTAAGCCATATACCTACCGCAATGGCCCAAGCTTGCGCGACGTCAATCTTATCCGAGCTTTTGCTTTTATCAAACTTTAAATTTCCTGCCGGATCCGTTTTAGCTTGCACGTTACTTACGCACCACCTTAGCAGGTTGCTACCCGTGTGGGCTATTTGGTTGCTCCTTATCCATATTTCTAACTGCTTAACCGCTGGGCTCATACTCGCGAAGCCTTGGCCGTATGGCTCTACCGGTAGGCCCTCCTCTGCAAGCTCCGCTATTAAGCTGCTACTGTTCCACCTATCAAAAGCAATAGCCTTTATATTGAACATCTCCGCAGCTTCGTAAATAGCCTCGCTAATATATTTATAGTCCGTTACGTTGCCCGGTGTTACCGTTAGCTCGCCTTTACCTATAAATTTATTATAGTCGGCACCCGTTTTACCTTGGCGCCTTTCTACCGCTGCCTCAGTTACCCAGCTATAAACCACCGTCTTAAAAGGTTCGCCTTCGTATACCGGCGGGAAGATCAACACTAGCGCCGTTAAATCCTCAGTACTCGCAAGGTCGAGCCCCGCGTAGCAGTCCCTATCTTGAAGGTCTGCGAGCTCGTAGCTTTCCGCGCAGCTCATAAAGTCCTCGTCGCTAACCCATCTTACCTCGCTGGTCGTCCATTGGTTTAGGTGTAAGCGTCTAAAGGTATTCTCGTAAGTTACTAGCGCTTTAGCCTTTTGAGCTTGCGCCTTTATATAGTCGTCCTTTATCGTTACGCCGTAACCGGGGTTAGCCTTGCGCCAAGTCTCCGGGCTAAGTATATCGTCGTCCGGCTCCGCCTCGTAGATATGCGGGTAAAAGGTAGGGTCCTCTATAATACCGTCCCTTACTTTTTTAGCGTAGTCGTAAACCTCGTAGCATATACTTTCCTTATTACTTCCAGCTGTGGAAATACTAAAGAAGAGCGGCTGCCTTCTCGCTCCGCTCGCTGTCTTCATTACGTCGTAAAGCTCTCGGTTAGGTTGGCTGTGCAGCTCATCAAATAAAACCGCGTGCGCGTTATAACCGTGGGCCGTGTCAGCGTCAGCGCTTCGCGCTTGTATAAAGCTGCCGTCCTTAGCTACGATACTGTTACGGTAGACCTTTACCTTATCCATAAGAAGCGGGGACTGTAGGACCATCTGCTTTTGAATCTCGTGAATCATTCCAGCCTGCCCGCGATCAGCTGCACAAACTATAATTTCTGCGCCGGGTTCGTTATCCGATACAAGTAAGTAAAGCCCTAGAGCTGCTAAGAAGTTGGTCTTACCATTCTTACGCGGCCAAAAGAGGAAGGCCTCGCGCGTAATGCGTAGGCCGTCCTCATTCACGTTACCGAATATATCGCTTATAACTTCCTTTTGGAAGGGCTCTAGCTTAAAGGGCTGCTTAGCTAGCTCTCCTTTTACGTGGGTTGTAATTCGCTCTATAAACTTTATAACGCGCTCTGCTTTTTGCTGGTCGTACATTGGTTACATTTCTATAATGTCATCTATATCTAGAGTGCGGCCTTCCGGGCGCTCTAGCTTGGACCTACTCGCGGGCGTTAGCCCGAATTCTATTAGCATCATTCTAATACGCCGCCACGCGTCCGAGCTTTGAGCTGCGGCCGGGTGCGGCTTTAGAACCTTAGCCCCATTACTTGCGAAGGTTTCATATATACGGCCTTCTTTCATAAGCTTGAGCTCGGCGCTGTACCACTCCTGGTAAGCCATAGCTAAGAGCTCTAGGCTGGTGTCGTCTACCGTACTTAAGAGCCCCATACTATGCAGGTGCCCTACGCTACGCTCGTACATCATTTTTCCCTTTGCCTTTAAAAAGCTGGGGGCAGTATTTGTAGGTTTAGCCTTTGTTACCGTTACCGGGTTCTCCGGTGCTCGGTCTTTTCTAGCCGTTCCTCTTTTCTTTTTAAGCTCCTGCGGTGCAGGTCTTCTACCTTTTGGCCTGTCTCTTATACACATCTGACGCTGCCGACGAATAGAGAGGTGTAGATCTCGGTGGTCGCCGTATCATTA
>ENA-OSIY01000323-OSIY01000323.1-marine-metagenome-genome-assembly--contig:-NODE-323-length-27512-cov-18.528959_pt1 | contig 27512 bp, 31 predicted proteins | sample MGYA00237884_ERZ534233 | MGnify/ENA primary metagenome ERZ534233 (study PRJEB26412, sample SAMN06343840) | marine metagenome | isolation source: estuarine water | place: USA: Columbia River Estuary... | reverse complement strand
AATTATAAAGTACTACCTAAGGGTGTTATGTCTATACCTGTGGGTAGAATAGATTTAATTCCTGAAGGATATGAAATCTCAGACAAAAGAATAATAAATGAGTTACCATTTCCTAACCCTAAGTTTCCGCTAAGAGGAAGTCAGCTTGACGTATATAATGAGGTTGATGATACTTGCTTTATTAATGCAATGGTAGGATGGGGTAAAACTTTTACCGCCCTACATATAGCTAGAAAACTAGGTCAGAAAACACTTATAGTATGTCATAACACTATGCTGAGAGATCAGTGGATAGAAGAAGTTGAGAAATTATATGCTATGCCTGTAGGAGTAATTGGCTCTGGTAAATTTGACATAGATCACTCAATAGTAGTAGGAAATATACAGACTTTAGTAAAGTTAACGCCACAAATTGCAAAAGAGTTTGGCACAGTAATAGTTGATGAAGCCCATCACTGCCCAGCTAGTACTTTTACCTCTTTTATTGATAGTATGCACGCCCGCTATAAAATTGGTCTTAGCGGTACTATGCAGCGTAAAGATGGTAAACAGATACTATTTAAAGACTTCTTTGGTACAAAACTATATCAACCTCCACAGGAAAATACTCTTACTCCTACAGTACAGGTTATTAAAACAGGTATTTCTCTTTCACCTGGAGAACCTTGGGTTAAAAAAATAAATAATCTATTATACGATTCAGATTACCAACATTTTATAGCTGCTGCTGCTAAAATACAAATTGATAAAGGACATAAAGTCCTTGTTATTGCAGATAGGGTAGAATTTCTTAAACAAGTAGGAGAACTAATTGGTGAAACGTGTGTGTGCATTGTTGGTGGGACAACCTTTGAAGAAAGAATCCTACTCAAAGAACAAATTGAATCAGGAGAAAAAAGTTGCATTGCTGGAAGTAGGCAGATTTTCTCAGAAGGTATATCAGTTAACATCCTTAGCTGTGTGATACTAGCTGTACCAATAGCAAATGACGGGCTATTAGAGCAGATTATTGGACGAATAATGAGACAACATGAAAATAAGTTATCTCCATTAGTGGTAGATATGATGTTTAGTGGTGTAAGCGATAGAAAGCAAAACAAAGATCGCATAGCATTTTATATGAGAAAGGGCTGGACGATACTAGGCTTATGAAAAATACACTTGCAAACGTATTCCAATAATGCTATAATATGTATTCCAGCGATAATTATGGCTTTGTTCTTTAACTTGAAAACTCTTGAACAACAATCAAATGGTGATAGTAGTAGTTTTATGGCAATGCTAGAGTATCACTACTCTAAAAGATTACCTTATAAATATTCTAAACATAAACCTAGTAAAGTATCACTGGCTGGTAACTGTTTTATTTTAAATCCAGAAGCACTATTTGCAGACAAATCAACAGATATATTATTTAAAATTCAATATATCAAACTAGCTGCTAGGCGTGACTATAATTTATATAAGCAGTACAATTATCGGGCACTACAAAAATCATACTACCCTGATATAGACTATACTTCAATCAAATACAATCCGTTATTAATAATAACAAATACAGAGATACTCTTTAAATACGAGGAAAATTAAAAAATGGCATTAGCTTTTTCACAAACCAAAGGTAAAGCAATCAAAAAATCTTTTGATGCTTATGAATATAAGGACGGAGAAAACACTGTTCGAATTGTTGGAGGTATTTTACCCCGCTATGTTTATTGGCTCAAAGGTACAAATGCTAAGGATATTCCAGTTGAATGCTTAGCGTTTGACCGCGAAGCTGAAAAGTTCAACAACAAGGAATATGATCATGTTCCTGACTACTTCTCAGATAAAAAATGTTCTTGGTCTTATAGCACAAATTGCATCGATCTAAAAGACGGTAAAGTCAAAATCTTAAACTTGAAAAAGAAATTGTTTGAACAAATTTGTCAAGCAGCAGAAGATTTAGGCGATCCTACTGATACAGATAGTGGATGGGATGTAGTATTTAAACGTGTTAAGACGGGCCCCCTGCCTTTCAACGTTGAATATACTCTTTCAGTTCTACGTTGCAAAAAGCGGGCACTTACTGAAGCTGAAATAGAGGCTGCAACAGCTTCTGAGAGTATTGATGTGAAATATCCTCGTCAAACTCCAGAAGAAGTAAAAGCCACACTGGAACGTATCTTGAAGGGGCCTGCCGGAGAAGAAGCAGCAGACTCAACAACGGATAACGAAGCAGTTAGCGATCTAGCACATTAATAAATAAGCCCCTAAGTATTAGTAACTTAGGGGCTTTTTTCACTATAAATTATGAAAGTTTTATTTACAGCAGATATTCATATTAAACTAGGTCAAAAAAACGTCCCAATTGATTGGGCTAAAAGTAGGTATGATAAGTTTATAAAGCAACTATCTACTCTACAACAAACCTGTGACCTTTTAGTATTAGGCGGCGACGTATTTGATCGTATGCCAACAATGGATGAGTTAGAGGTTTATTTTGACCTTATAGCATCTATTTCAATACCTTGTATTATATATGCAGGTAATCACGAGGCATTAAAGAAAGATACAACATTCTTTACTAGCCTTAAGCGTAGTACTCAGAGACTTAACTCAAAAGTTACAGTTATAGACGACTACTACTCACTAGAAAATATGGACTTTATTCCATATAACAAATTGAAAGATTTTACTCCTAATGATTTTACTGGTAATATTCTTTTTACTCATGTACGTGGGGAAATCCCACCGCATGTAAAACCTGAAGTTGACCTAGATATATTTAATCGTTGGAACGTAGTATTAGCTGGAGACTTACATAGCTATGAAAATTCACAGAGAAACATTTTATATCCTGGCAGCCCTTGTACTACTAGTTTTCATAGAAATAGAGTTAATACGGGTGTCCTCTGTTTTGATACTACTACTCTTCAACATGATTGGTTACATCTCGAACTACCTCAGCTAATACGTAAAACTATTAGGGCTGGAGATGAAATGCCCGGCACTGACTACGATCATACCATATACGAAGTTGAAGGTGATATGAGCGAGCTGGGCGCCATGGAGGACAATACGCTTATAGATAAAAAAGTAGTTCGCAGACAAACTGATACGGCTCTTATACTTGACCCTAGCATGACCCTAGCCGCAGAATTAACTGAGTACTTATTATATATTTTGCAACTTCCAGATAATACAGTTCAAGATATAGTACAAATCTTAAACAATAACTTAGATAAGATTACTACAGAATGATTATATTTAAAGAAATTAGATGGAGTAATGCTTTCTCATATGGGCCTAATAATGTAATAAGATTAGATACTGCCCCACTGACACAAATTGTTGGTAAGAATGGACACGGTAAAAGTTCAATAGCTTTAATCCTTGAAGAAGTCTTATACAACCAAAACTCCAAAAAAATAAAGAAAGCAGATATACTTAATAGATACACACCTGATAAAAACTACTCAATAGAGTTAGATTTTAATAAAGATGGTGCAGAATATACAGTAAAAACTTCAAGAACTAATACATCTACAACTGTAAAATTATTTAAAGACAGTATAGATATTAGTAGTCATACTGCAACTAATACATATAAATCTATTGAAGATATAATTGGTTTTGATCATAAAACTTTTAGTCAAATAGTATATCAAAGTAGTGTTTCTAGTTTAGAATTTTTAACAGCAACAGATACAGCAAGAAAGAAATTTTTAATAGAATTATTAAATCTTTCTATGTATACTAGAGCATCTGAGTGTTTCAAAGAACTTACCTCAGATATGAATAAGAAAGTAGATGCTATTCAAGCTAAACTTTCAACTGTACGTAGTTGGTTATCTAAATATGAAAAAGAAGACTTATCCCTCAAAGAACTAGAAGAAGAAATAGATCCACCAACAGAACAAGCTTCTAAATTAACTCTATCAAAACACGAATTATTAAATATAGAAACTACTAATAAAAAGATTGTTCAGAATAATACGTACAAACAGATTATTAACAGTATAGTACTTGATGATCCTGCTCCACCTTCTATAGATGACAGTTTTCTTAATGCTTTAAAAGTAGAATTATCTAGTAAAGAATCAAAACTTAGAGAAGGCATGGCTCTATCTAAAAAGTGTCTGGGTCCTACTATTAAGTGTCCAACTTGTTCTCAAGATATGGATAATAGCACTATGTTTACTTTAGTAGAACAATTTAAAATAGATAAAATATCCCTTGAAAAAGATATTAAAGGTCTAAACGCAAAAATAGAGACCTCTGAGAGTATTATTTCTAAGTATAAAGCACATCAGAAAAAAGTAACTGAGTGGGAAAAATATTATTCTTTAATAGATAACGATATAACTAGTGAGTTATTAAATAAAGATGAACTATCTAGTAAGATTATTGGTTTAGAAAAATCTATAAACGAAGTTAATAGTGCCCTTGCTAAAATTAGAGCTAAAAATAAAACTGTTAATGAGCATAACTCTAAGGCAATAGTTATTAGTAGTCAAATGGCAGATATGAGAGTAGAACTTGGAGAGTATTCTACAGAATTATCAAAGTATACAGCAGAGTTATCTAATTTACAAGTATTAGTTAAAGCGTTCTCTACTACTGGATTAGTAGCATACAAAATAGAGTGTTTAGTTAAAGATTTAGAAAGTCTTACTAACGAGTACTTAGCCGAGTTAGCTGATGGTAGATTTCAGTTAGCATTTAAAATAGCTTCTTCGGATAAACTAAATGTGGTTATTATTGACAATAGTCATGACGTGGACATCCTTGCTCTTTCTAGTGGCGAGCGTGCTCGCGTTAATGTGGCTACTTTGCTGGCTATTCGTAAACTTATGCAGACGTTGTCTAACTCTCGCACTAATTTACTTATACTCGACGAAACTGTGGAAAATCTTGATGCAGAAGGTAAAGAAAAGTTGATTGAAGTTCTATTAAAAGAAGAAAGTTTAAATACTTTCTTAATATCTCATGGATTCTCACATCCTCTACTAGAAAAACTACAAATAGTTAAACAACGCAATATGTCAAGGATAGATAATGGTTGATAGTAGAGAAAAAGGCGCTAGGGCTGAAACATTAGCTAGAGACGCCCTTAGAAAACTATCTAAATTACAATGGGAAAGAACGCCAGGGTCTGGCGCTCTTGACCCTAAACATTTGCTAAAAGGAGACTTGTATATACCTGGTGAGAAAAATCTTTATGTAGTAGAAGTAAAACATTACGCAGAAGATCATCTTACTAGTGCCCTACTTACTCATAAAAAACCACAATTCTTTGAGTGGTGGGAGCAGGCAGTAAGGCAGGGTAAACAAGTAAAACAAAAACCTTTACTTATATTTAAATTTGATAGATCTAAGCTATTCGTAGGGTATGAGGATGTACCTTCTGGCGTATACAACTATATGTTTGTAAATGCCCATGGGTACGAAGTATATATTAGTCTCCTAGAAGATTGGTATGAGAACGAGCAACCAAAATTTATCGCTTGACAAAGGTCACTAGATTTGGTATAATATACACATGACAAAAACATTTGAACAACTAAACCAGTCTGACCCTAAATCGTTAATGATTTTGGATTCCCTGAACCTTGCCTTTCGCTATAAGCACTCAAAGGCAGTAGATTTTGCCACAGATTATATGAGGACTGTTGAAAGTCTCCAGAAATCTTACAAAACTAAAAAACTTATAATTGCAGGTGATATGGGCGCTAGCTCATATCGCAAGGCTCTTTATCCTCTATACAAGCAGAATCGCAAAGATAAGTACGCTAATCAAACCGAAGAAGAAGCTGCCGAGTTTGAGGCATTCTTTGAGGAAGTGCAAGTTATACTTTCAAGATACGAAGATGAGGGTAAATTTCCTGTTCTTAGATTTCCAAACGTAGAGGCAGACGATATTGCTGCCTATATAGTATCAAAACACAAACGTTACAATATTAACCAAGTATGGTTAGTGTCCTCCGATAAAGATTGGGACTTGCTAGTAGCTCCTGGAGTTTCACGTTTCTCATACGTTACTCGTAAGGAGATAACTCATGATAACTGGGATACGCATTACGAGTGTACGCAAGATGAGTATATTTCTCTTAAATGCCTTATGGGTGACTCAGGCGACAATGTTATGGGCGTTCCTGGTGTGGGGCCAAAACGTGCGCTTCAGCTTGTCCAAGATTATGGTAGTGCTTATGACATTATCTCAGCTTTGCCTATCAGTAGTAAGTATAAATATATTGCCGCACTTAATGAGTTTGGTAGTGAAGGCTTAATGCTAAACTACAAATTAATGGATTTAGTTACCAATTGCGAAGAAGCAATTGGTGAAGAAAATTGTAAAAATATTAACAAAGTAATGGACTTTTATTTAAATGAAGATATTAGTTAAAACAGACGACGTTAGAGCAATACCCTTTAGAGCACACCCTACAGATGCAGGTGCAGACTTATTCTCTAATCAAGATATACAGCTGTATCCAGGTGAAACAAAATTAGTAGATACTGGTATTGCTGTTAAAATTCCAGAAGGTTATGTAGGTTTAGTATTTAACCGATCATCGCAGGGTAAGATTCATGTATCTATACCACACTCAGTAGGTGTAATTGACTCAGACTATCGTGGTAATATTAAGGTATTACTACAAAATAATGGTGAAGACCCCTACTTTATCTCTCGTTATACAACTAGAATAGCTCAACTTGTAATCGCACCAGTAATGTTAGCAGAATTTCAAAATTGGAATGCTACTGAGCCATGGGACGATACTAGTAGAGGTAGTGGCGGATTTGGAAGTACTGGTTAATTTAAAAAGGAAATAAAATGATTAAACTTAAATATAAAGAAGATGGAAGTATTACACTTAAAGGTCTAAATGAGTATCACTTAGATTTAATAGCAGTTTTGGTTAATAGCGTTAGACTGGGTGATGATACTCCTAGTTCTGAAGCCGCTTTTGACTTATGTGAATTCTTTGAACAGGAACAATTCCCTGAAGAAGAAATCGAATTAGTAGTTGTTAATAATAAAAACGACAAACACATTGAAGATTTTACTTTAGAAGTAAATCAGTTATAATCAGAAAGAAGTAAATGAGCCAGTATACAGTAATAGTAGAAGAAGATCCAGAAACAAAGGATTTACTAATCCAACTCCCTGAAGAAGTCCTAGCAGAACTAAAATTAGTTGAAGGAGACGTTCTTAATTGGGAAGATGCAGGTGATGGTTCATTTATTTTAACTAAAAAGTTAAAAACTTTAGAAGGGGAATAATGACGGTCTCAACAAGAGCACAAGTAATTACACGCAGAACATACAACAGACCTTTATCAGATGACGGAAAAACTTTTGAAACTTGGCAGGAGACAGTTTCAAGAGTAATAGACCACCAACAATGGTTATGGGAACGAGCAGCCCGTAGAGAATTAACAGACCTAGAGTTTGCTGAACTATATGATTTAGAACAGCTAATGTTAGATCGTAAAGTTTCTATGAGTGGTCGTTCCCTTTGGCTTGGTGGAACAACAGTTGCACAAAAACGAGAAGCCTCACAATTTAATTGTAGTTTCACAGAAGTTGAAACAGTATACGATGTAGTAGATTGTTTATGGTTACTTCTCCAAGGTTGCGGTGTTGGGTTTAAACCCGTAGTTGGAACACTAAATGGTTTTTCGAAACCTATTAAAAATATTAGAGTAGTACGCAGTACTCGTACCGCAAAAGGCGGAAGCGAACATAATACAGAAACTTGGGATAGTGATACTAAAACGTGGACTATTCAAGTTGGTGACTCAGCAGAAGCTTGGGCAAAGTCAGTAGGTAAACTAATGGCAGGTAAGTATCCTGCAAAAGAGTTAGTTTTAGACTTCAGTCAACTACGTCCTGCTGGCGAAAGATTAAAAGGATATGGCTGGATTTCTAGTGGCGATAGTGCTATTAGTACTGCCTACCTAGCTATTGCTAAAATTCTTAATGGTAGATCTGATAGCCTTCTTACAAGAATGGATATCATGGATATTATTAACTGGCTTGGTACTATCCTATCTAGCCGCCGCTCTGCTGAAATTGCTCTTTTTGAGTATGGGCAACCTGAGTGGGAAGAATTTGCTACAGCTAAAAAAGATTGGTGGCTACACGGTAACTCGCATAGGCAGCAATCAAACAATAGCTTAGTTTTTAAGGAAAAACCCCTATATGCTGACTTACGAAAAATCTTTGATCTTATGGAAGACGCTGGAGGATCCGAGCCAGGGTTCATTAATGCAGTGGAAGCTACTAGAAGAGCACCATGGTTTGCAGGATGCAATCCCTGTGTCGAAATCCTACTGGGAAATAAGTCCTTCTGTAATCTCACTGAAACCGATATCGGCAAATTTAAAGGGGATACCGCAGGATTACACGAAGCTATTAGGCTTGCCGCCCGTGCAAACTACAGGCAAACTTGCGTTAATTTAAATGACGGAATCCTTCAAGAGAGTTGGCATCTAAATAATTATTTCCTTCGTCTTTGTGGAGTTGGCCTTACTGGTATTGCCAAACGCCCTGATATGGGCGGCTATGATTATGAATATCTCAAACGTACTGCTACCGCTGCTGCCATTGGCATGGCTGATGAGCTTGATCTTCCTAGTCCAAAAAACATAACTTGTGTTAAACCCTCAGGTACTCTTTCAAAGATTATGGATACTACTGAGGGAATTCACAAGCCTTTAGGTAAGTACATTTTTAATAATGTTCAGTTTAGTAAGTATGATCCAGTAGTAGATAAACTACGAGCTGCTAACTATAATGTTATTAATCATCCAACAGATGACTCGGGTGTATTAATTACTTTTCCAGTAAGATGGGATGACGTTCCCTTTCACAAAGTGAATGGCAAAGAAGTAAACTTAGACTCCGCAATAGAACAACTAGAAAAATACAAATTAATCCAGACCAGCTGGACTCAGCAGAACACTTCTGTAACCATCTCCTATGACTTAAGCGAAGTAGAAGATATTATTAAGTGGCTGCTAAATAACTGGGATTGTTATGTAGGTGTTAGTTTTATTTATCGTACTGACCCTAGTATGACAGCTAAAGATCTTGGGTACTTATATCTTCCACAAGAAGTAGTAAGTGAACAAGATTATAACGACTACGTTAAACTTCTTCAACCCGTTAGTCTAGAGGATACAAATAGTTTTGACGAAATTGTAGCCGAAGACTGCTCAACTGGCGCTTGCCCAATTAAGTAAATGGAACCACAAAAATATAGCATGAATTTTACTCAGGACGAATTGAATACAATCATTGCAGCCCTAAGTGATATGCCTTTTAAAGTAGCACAACCTTTAATCACTAAAATGATTAAAGAGTTTGCTGAGTTAACAGGAAATACTGCTCCAGCCCCTGAAGCTGTAGCAGAATAAAGAAAAAGCCCCTAAATCTTGCGATTTAGGGGCTTTTTTAATTTCTATAAGCCATTATGATTTGTTTACACAATTTACTTCGTACTATATCCTCATCTAAAAATCTAATTATTTCAATACCAGGAATACCCTCAAGTCGGTCCACTGCATCATCTAATCCTGAATTTTCAATGTCACTTTGTTCAGAGTCTCCTGAAAAAATCATTTTAGTATTTTTACCGATTCTGGATAAAATCATTTTCATCTCAGTAACGGTGGCATTCTGAGCCTCATCTACTAATACAATAGCATTATCAAATGTCGCCCCTCTCATAAAACCAAGTGGTCTTGGTTCAATAGTCTTAGTTTTTAACGCGTACTCATAAAATCCTTTACCTAAAGCTCTAGCAAATACACTATCAAAAGGATCTAGATAAGGTGCATACTTCTCCTCCAAAGTCCCAGGTAAGAAGCCTAAACCTCTACCTGTTTCAACATTTGGTCTTGTTAGTATTATCTTATCTACTCTACGATGAAATAATTCTGAAGCAGCATAACTAGCTGCTACGTAAGTTTTTCCTGTTCCCGCACTACCTACTCCAAATATAATATCATTATGCCGTATAGCATCTAGATATTCTCCTTGTATAAAGTTTAAGGGTTGTACTTCTTTAAAAGAAGCAGTATAACTTTCGCCTTCATTTCTTCGAATCTTTTTACCAGTAGCCATATTATCTCCAAAAATAGTTAATAAATTACTTCTTTTTCTTACTATCAGGAATTTTTGTTCCCTGATGTTTTTTATGTAACTTTTTAGCTTTTTTGGTAGTAGGTTTTTTAGATTTTGTTGTTTGTGCTGTGTTTGCTGGTTTTTCTGGTAACTTAGCACTTGCTACACCAGAACTTACTAGAAACACTAGTGAAAGTAGGATTAAATATACTTTACTCATAATATCCTTATAAAATTGAGTCATTTTGATTTGGAATGACTTTACCAACTCTACTAGGGGTAATAGAGGTAACTGGGCTAGCAGTACTAGTAGCTATACTAGTTCCAGTTATTTTTTCTTGTGTGCGTCCAAAGGCAGCAATACCTAGAACAGCACCCATAGCAACGTGAAATAAGCCTGCTCCTTGTAAGGTAATAGGCTGCCATTGACTACTAATTGTTCCGTGACTTAGTGCTTGTAGTAAGCTCCATAGTACAGGAAATAGTACAAAATCACAAGTACATACAGTCATGTACATCCATCCCATAGCGGGACGCCACTTAGAATTCATCCAATGTTCTTTTTCATCTATTTCTGTCATTTGTCCAGTCCTTAAACATTACCCAAAATATCATAACTAAAGGTATACAAGCTAATAAAAATAAGGCATCATTAAATGTAATAATTATATTAAAGTGCATAAACTATCCTCCACTTTTTGCTGCCGTCTCTAACTGTTTTTTCTGCTCCTGCTCTCTAGCTAACTGTTGCTCACGACGTATTTTTAAAGCTTTTGCCTGTGCAGCCTCAAAAGCCTTTTGTTCTTCAGCTATACTGTAAAATTGGACCCCAAGCATAACAAATGCAGTAATAACAATTCCGCCGGCAAATGTGTACATTGCTAACATACCATATTCGGCCATCTTCTCCTTATGAGCTTGCTTAGCTTTTGCTACAGCTTCTTCTCCGTCGCGTTTTTCTTTTAACAATCTGGTACGCTCGGCAATCATTTCTTGCCAAATTTGTGGCTTACCTAATTGCCAGTATATCATGTCTTTTAAGGCTCTTTCATCTTCTCGTAGTTGATTACTACGCATAGCAAATTCAAGAGCTTGACGGCCTAGCTGTGCATCAGTTTTTCCTATTGCCTCGTGTTTGGCTTTAATATTAGCCATGTGTACTTGGTCGGCTGACTCAAAAAAGTGACCAACTTGTCCAATAATACTATTAACATCTTTGCCCATAGCAATAGCTTGTTTAATGCCACTAATTGCACTTTGTGCTGCAGTAAATGCAAGACTTATACTAATTGGATCAATCATAAGTTACCCGCCTAGTTTACATATTTCAGGATATAGTCTATTAGAACAGTCTTTATATATCCATTCAATACAAGTTACTCGACCCTCAACTGGGGGCCCTGTCCACTGCCAGCGTATGCAAACTAATACCTTTTCTTTAATTGGTGCAGATGCTGGTAGTTGACATAATAACAAACCCAGACATAATATCACCAATTTATGCTTAAACATTAAAAAATTACAGGAATCCACATCCAGATAGCTTGAGAAAACAATGCTGCGCCAATAAGCCCAGTAAATATACTTCCCCAAAATAGTGACGTGCTAACTGCCAGTATACTAGCTGTTAATAGTACTATTGCTATTTGAAAAGTGCTACCTGCATAAGTAAACCAAGGATTACGTATTTTAGCGTCATCTCTGGCAACTTGCAAAGTTTTTGCTTTTTCCATTAACTCTTTTTTACCTTCGCCAGTAACAGGGTCACTTTCATAAGAGTCTACTTTTTCTAAGTATCTTTCAGCAGTCTTATAGTCTTTTCTAGCTGAGGCTTCTTCAGCTGCAATAAGGTATGCTGTTTGTTTAATTGATTTTGCTTGATAAAAAGCCCAAGTGTCGTTTATAGCTATAGTATTATTTAATACTTTACTACTATTACTTCCACCTATAAGCGTGTTTACGGCTAAAAGAGCCGCTAAGATAGTTATTACCCAGCCTGCTTTGTCTTTTAAATTAGCTTCACGTTCAGAACGTGAAGGGTGTACTGTTTGGTCTCCCATATTTACCCCTTTAAGGTTAATTACTTACTTACTTGCTCAAATAATCTCTTTTGGGTTTTATACCACTCTATCCAAGTCTGATTTTTAATAGAACATTCATAGTACTTAGTATAGTTATTAGCAACTATTTTACTAATATCACTTAATTTGGCAGACTCCTCTAACTTTTGTAAGTCTACGCAGGTAGACAGTGAAGCCTGTCCAGGAGGTTCTGGAAAGTTAGCTACTACTGGTACTACTGTTGTACAGCCTCCTAGTAGTAAACAGGATAGTATTAAATATTTCATTTTACAGCTCCTACGGCATCATTATGGGCTTTGATGAACTCTTTAGGTATTTCGCATTCACCGCCAGGAGCAAATTTAACGTCATATTTTACAACTTCTCTATCAACATATTTTACTATGTCATCACCACGCTCTCTTACAATTTTAGTCTTAATTACTACTTTTTCAACTAATTTTATATTTTCAGTTTGTGATTCTGCACGCAATTTTCCTAACTCTAGTTGAACTTGATCTACCCTATCTTCCCAAGCCTCTTGAGTAATGCTATAACCATGATACCATACTCCAAATACGCATAGTAGTTGGGCAACTAATCGTATTAGTATACTATAAGCAGCAGGTAGGGCATTTGCTAAAATTGGGGTAATTAATATGGTTAATGCACCTAAGAATAAACCAGCGTAAGGTATCCACGTAGGTATAAGATCAATTATCCACATATTACTTCTCTTTCATCGATCCAATTTTCTTTAAGCCCATCTCTTGTCTATCTTCAAGAACAGCAATGTGCTGACGGTTTTCCATGATAGCATCACGGTTCTTTTGGATTTCTTTTTCAAGATCTTGACGAAGTTTTTCACGAGCTAATTCCGCACCACTATTGCTAGCTTGCTTGTTATCCGTGGTCACTACTAGACTTACTTTTTGGTTTAGAATAGTTACATCGTGTTGAATAGCACTTAACGATGAAATTAAATATCCAACTGATCCAACTAATAAAGGTAATAGAGCAAACAATAGCTTCTCTACAAATGCGCCTTTTTCTTGTGTTTGTTCTGCCATTTTTACACTCCTTAGTGTGTTTATTATGCCCCTAAAACATGCAGGGCATGCTCATAGTGTTTAATACGATCCTCTAGTCCAATGTAACCACCATTAATACGTTTAGTCATTGCCTTAATATCGCCTGAGTCAGCTAGAGTGTTTAAGTCATTGGTTTCCCAGAACCAGCAAGCACTCTGTACGCAACCCTCAAATGTTTGAAGAAATTCTACGATCTCCTCCATGCTACTAGATAAACTATCAGCAAAAGCTTTATAGTTATCATGACCAGTTAGCTGAATAAGACCTCTACCGCAGTAAGAATAGCCATCACCAGAATGCTCATCGCCATTCCCCATACGATTACCATACACGCGATTAGCAATAGCTTCTTGATTATGTGCATATTGTTCTGCTAGTTCATCTGTGGGAAAATATTTAGGAAAAACTTTTCTAAGGCTAGCAGCCTTATAGTTTAAGTTTTCTTTAATCGCCTTAAATCCACCAGACTCATGAGCGCATTGAGCTAAAAATGCGGCTACGCGCTCAGGCGAGTCAATCTCATATTCTGGAAGAATAGTATTAAGACATTCTAGCCATTTGTCTAGGTGCTGGTTACCTGGTATAACACTATTTAATTGATCTCTAGTTATCTGCATTATTTTATCCTTAGTCTTCTGCGAATATATCAACTAGTATATCGCGATAGGGTTGAGCAACCATGTATAAGTCCATTAAGTACATATCTAAATGACCATTCCTTAGTAGCTGAGCATGGTACATAAATTGTCCAAATGCTTCTAACTCTTCGCTAATGTTTTGGTTAGCATAGTCTTCAATAGTTTGAGCATGCTCTTCATGTTCTAACATATAGCCCTTAATGCTAGGCTTAAATGTTTTGCTTTGACGATCTCTCATTATTTGATTACGTTTTTGCTCTGACCAGCTTGCACCCCCATCTCCACCCCATAGATCCCAAGCTACACGACCCTTACTAGGAAAACCCTCTTCTCCGCTTGAAAATCCGGTTGCCTGCTTATCTACAGCATGACGACTAAAAAAGGAGTGCATACGTAAGACTGTTCGCTCAGTTAAGTTTTCTCTATTTTTTAACTGATTGGCACGAGCTAACCCAACTGAGGTTCCGCCAGCACGTCCCTCTTCACGCCACTTTAGGGCACGACGAGCAGCGGATGCCATACCCTCTGTAGGAGTATAGGTTCTAGTTTCTTTTACTAGACCATTTTGTGCAAAATCTACTAAATCTTGTAATTCATCTAATTCTTTTAGGATATCTCTCATCTTATTTCCTATTATGTTAGTGATGGAATTTTTGTTAAAGTTTTTACCTTGTGACCTACAATAGTATCAGTTGGTTTATACTTACCCTCTTGTTCTCGATACAATCTAATAAGAGCACCGGGGTCATCCTCTGTACCTGTAATTTTAAAACTACTACCAGGAACGTTTTCTGAACCTGAAGTAATAATTTTAGTAATCTTACCGCGAGCAGTACCTCCACTACTATTCCAACTAACGCTGTCACCAGTTTTTAATTTACTGGCTTTAGTTAGGGATTCTTGAGCAAGACTTATAATATCTTGAAGATCGCTTAATTCTTTTTGGATATCTCTCATTCTGTTTCTTCCTTAGGTTCTTCAGGTCTACCCTGTCTTACTAACTCGGCTGCTTGTCTATCTAAAACTACTTTATCTTTAATAGATATAACACTTTCATTTAAATCTCTGATTTGGGCCAGTAACGTAGTAAATTGGTCTGTCATCGTATCTCCAATATTTGCATTTTTTATTTCCATAAAAAGTTTATAAGTTAGTAGGATACTTATCATAGTTAAGTATCCTACTAACTCAGAGTTAGTAGAGCAATTTGTTAAAAAATTGCGATTTTAAAAAGTGTATGCTATGGTAGTATATTATAGTTTTACACCCACGCTTGTATTCTATCTTCTTCACCAGTATGCTGCGGTATAAAGCTACTAAAGTAGCCCTCTACTTGCGTAGGGTCATTGTACTTAGTAGTATTTATAATATATGCAGGAGTGCTTGGGGTTGACACAGTTTGGCCTGCTCCCCCTATATAAAATAAACTAGTAGTAGATAGTAGTGGAGGAGTATAGGGTAAAGATTGAACTCCAGCAAGATTATTAGTAATAGCATTAGAGTACGTTGAATTATCTAGTAAGGTAGAGTTTTGCAGTGTTAGTAAACTAGTTTGTGTGCCTGAGATAGCACTAATATTAGTACCAGCAGACTGAGTAGCAGTTAAAGAACTAATATTAGGTAGAGTGAAGTTACCTGTATATACTGCTACACCTTTTACTATACGAAAATTACTAATTTGACCATTAAAATATCTAGTAGAGTTGTCAGCAGTACTACTACCTATGGTTAATTTGTTGTTACTGGTATTGCTCATGGTAAAGACAAGAGTAGTTGAATATGCTACGCCGTTTATCCACGCTGTAAAAGTAGTTCCATTACGTACTAATGCGAAATGATACCAAGTATTAATAGCAAAAGTGCTGCCTGGAACATTAACAACTGCACCACCACCGCCGCCATCGCCAACAATAAACTGGCCGCCGGTGCCGCTAAGGAAAAATGCATATGATGGATTTACACTACCGCTGGTACCACCTTTCCAAAATATAGACTGCTGACCAGTAACTGAGCCAGGATTGAACCAACATTCAACGGTCCAGTTACCTGCTCCTGCGGCTAGATCCAGTGGTCCCGATGTAGTTCCGGTTATTAACAAATACTGCGCCGCGCCATTAAAAAAAGCTCCACCAGTATTAGTAACTAAGACAGAGGCACCTAAAGAATACCCTGATATATTAGGAGCATCCGAGCCAGTAATATAGAAGTCTGGTCTACTAGCTATGTTTATAGTAGCTTGAGAAGATATGACATTTTTATTAGCAGTAGAGTTTACGTAACTATTAATGATTAAACTGTTATCATATACCTCTGTTTGACCTGTTGGACTAGTATACGCTAAATTATTATATAAAGGTAATTGTGTAGGATTATAAACAGCTGACTTACTAAGAGTAGTACTGTACTTTGTATTTAATTTTCTACCTGCAGGTATTGCTGCTACATATGCTGAAGCTGCCTGTGATACCTGAAGGTTAGAGATAGGCGGAGTAAAATTACCTGTATAAACTGCAGACTGTGTTATTCTTAGATTAGATAGGTTAGCAGGAAGATATCGTGTATTATTTGCGCTCTTACCTATAAGTATAGTATTAGCACTAGTACCAGTATCGCCCCAGTTATTTGCAATTAGGGCAGAAACTCCAGATATACCATTAATATATATATTAAAGTTATTACCAGGTGTTTGTACAGTATTATTTCTAACTATGGCAACGTGGTACCAAACAGTTATGGCCATTGTACTAGTAGTTACTACATTTGTAGCATTACCTGGTCCATTAATGTATGTAAACTGTACCTGACCAGTAGCAGTAATAGATACTTGCCAATATTGAAATCCTAGGTTAGAACCAGTATCAATTATTACAGGTGCGGTTGACCAGTCTGTTGACCCCCGTATAAAAAATTCTACGGTAAAATCCTCTGCACCTAGTAGGCTAGATATAGGGTTGTTAATACGTAAGAAGTCGCTTTCTAGGGCGTTAAAAAACCCACTAGCACCAGTGCCAAAGGGGCCACCAGTGCTACCACCCATTCCGCTGACTCCAGGCCATACGGAGTCACTGGTATTTACTATAGTATAATTATTATTGCTACCGTCTACTATAGTACTACTATTATTATTTAATAGTAGTAGTTTTACATAGTACTCACCGTCGTAATTTATTTTTAAAGTATTATTTAAGTTACTAAAATATGTAGGAGATATAGGTACTTCAGTAGTATTTAGTGCTTTTGCTGTTACATTAATTAAGCTTGCAGCCGTAGAAGTTGATTTAATTAAGGCTACAGCAAGGTTATCAGGAGTAGCGAATCTAGTAACTGTACTGTTTACAGCAATTACGTTATCTTGGGGAACTATATCACCATTAATATAACTTTGTGTAGACGGATTAGTGTTTACTGTAATCTGAGTAGTAGCATTACTAACAACTAAATCAAGTCTACTTAATTGATACGACATAACTTATTTCCTTTTCTATGACCAAGACTGCAATTCTTCAAGCACTCCTGTTGTACCAACTATTAGGTTCTTAACTCGTTTATTTACTGACCTAGGGTCAGTTCGATAATTTATGTATTCTATGTTAGTTTCGTTAATTGTGGGTGTGGATACATAGGCTCCTGCAATATTAGCAATAGTGCTAGTATTAGTACTAACGCCAACAACAGGACCGTATAACCCAGAAGGTGTTACACTACTAACACTACTAGTAAGAATATTACTATAGAGTGAACGGTCTAATATAGTACTATCTTGCGCAATTATTAAACTGGTATAACCGCCTAGAATAGGGCTTATATTAGTACTAGAAGTTTGTGTATTTGTTAGTGGGCTTGTTGGTACAGTAAAGTTTCCAGTATATACTGCAAGTCCCTTAACTACACGTAAATTAGATATCTGTCCTGCAAAAGGAGCAGCACCTGTTGTATAAGTAGATGCACCTATATGTGTCAGAGAACTGCTAGTTAAATACGAACTACTGCTAGTATATGACGACCCTGACTGTGTTCCATTAAGATATAGTTTAGATATACCACTAATTCGACACACTGCCACGTGGTACCATGTATTTAGTGATACCAGAGCAGTTAGTCTACTAGATGCATCGGTATCATAACTAATCCATCCAGCAACGCTACTATAATATAAGGTAGCATAGGCTCCTTGTGTAGTTGTAGGTCTAGTATCATATATATATCCAGTTTGGTTTTTAGTTATATATACCCATAGTTCAATAGTAAAGTCACCTGTACCAAATTGAAATACTGTATTTAAAGCGGGCAGAGTAAAATATTCACTAGCACCACCAGTAAACTTAAATCCGCCAGTAGATAGTGGAGCTAAATAAGGCGTCCATGTTGGGCTATAAGCTGAAGCTATTGTAACTGCATTATTATTACTAATAGTATTAGCTAAACTTGAGTTATCAACTAATGTTTCTAGATTTTGTAAGGTTAATAAAGTAGTTTGTGTACCTAATATTGCCTGAATATTAGTACCGGCATTTTGTTCTTTTGTCAGGGGTTTAGTAGGTACTGTAAAGTTGCCTGTGTACACTGCTACACCTTGTACTACACGAATATTACTCATATATCCTGTGAAATATCTTACGGTTCCAGAACCGTCATTAGCGTATCCAATATATCCGTTATTTGATAGAGAAGAATAATTCCAAGTAGTAATGTCTGTTCTGCTGGCCACGCTAACACCATTTTTATATAGCACAAGCGAGTTACCATTTCTAACCATAGCAAGATGTGTCCATGTATTTAACGGAACTCCATTTCCCGTAGTAACAGTTATGTCATCCTGCCATGCACCACTAGCATTACTGGTAATTCTAAGGGTATTAATATTTTGTCCAAGATTTAAGTAATATCCGCTGGTTGCTGGAGATCCTCCAGCAGTACCAAACAATCCGCCGCCAGCAACACTGTTAGTATAAGAAGTCATGTACACCCAACCTTCAATAGTGAAGTTGTTTGTTCCCATGGCAAACAATGTAGTACTTGGTATACTTAGATATTGATTAGTACCATTAAAACTACCCCCACCCTGTACTGGAGTTATTAAGGTAGTAGTAAGAGTAGTAGTAGTAGTAGTACCCCGACCCTCAGTACTTAAAACAATTGGAGCATCGGGCCCATTAACATAAAATTCAGGAGATAGAGCTATGTTCACTATTTTAGTATCAGACACAATACTTTTATTAGAAAGATTACTTACTACATAGCTATTTATTCTGGAGTTACCTACTAAATCTGGATCGTATACTTCGGTTTGTCCTGTGGGACTAGTATACTTTAAGCTATTATATAAGTTAATATTTAAAGGTTCATAAATTAATTTAGTATAAGTAGTACTAGCACTAACTTTTGTTGTTATATTAGTAATTGAAGCTGCTGAAAAGTTTGTTGTTGGTGGCAAAAAGTTGCCTAGGTATAATGCTGAACCTTTAACTATACGAACATTAGATATGTATCCAGGAAAATATCTACCATCAGAGGCAGCACCAATATATAACGTTGTACTTGCACCGCCATTGCCCATAGCAGAAACTATAGTTCCCCCTGTTTGACTAACACCATTCATATACGGAGTTAGGGTATTGCCATTTCTTACTAGGGCAAAATGATACCAAGTATTTGCTGTTATTGCTGCTAAATTGAATGATGTGCCACTACTCGCACCATCGCCTACGATCCATTGCGGTGTTGTAGCGCTAATCCACAGAGCGTATGATGGATTTCCTGCAGCAGTTTTCCAAACTATTGATTTACTACCAACAATACTAGTAGTATAAAACCAACCCTCTATTGTCCAATTACCAGCACCAGTAGCTAAATCTAGTGAACTACTAGCGGCAACTGTAGTTGTTAATGATTGACTAGTACCATTAAACAATATGCTACTATAGGCACGGGAGCTTAAAAAAGGTGTTAAATTAGACACAGTAGCAGTATTATTATTAGTAAAAATAAAATTATTACTACTTAAATCCCCAATAGTAGTACTTGTATCATTAACTCCTACACAGGTTAATAGTTGTGGAGTATATGTAATACCCTCATAGTAATTAGTAATTAAGTTTTTTAACCCGTTACCTTCAACAGTTGCTGATATAGGTACTTCAGTAGTATTTAGTGCTTTTGCTGTTACATTAATTAAGCTTGCAGCCGTAGAAGTTGATTTAATTAAGGCTACAGCAAGGTTATCAGGAGTAGCGAATCTAGTAACTGTACTGTTTACAGCAATTACATTATCTTGGGGAGCTATGTCACCTTGTATAGTAGTTTGACTAGTATTAACTGTAATACTAGTAGTATTGTTAACTACTAAATCAAGTCCGCTTAATAAGTATGACATAGTTTGTGTCCATAGTTAAATAGCAGCACTAGCAATAATATTGCTTACACCACCATTTGTTATATAAATAGGTACTGTTGTATCAGCACTTGCGCTAGTTGTTATAGTAGTGGTTAGGTTACTGCTAGCAAATGTCATGGACGCACCACTAATAACTAGTTTAACAGCTACTGCTATTCTGGTGCCTGTACTATCGTATGCATTTACTGCAACACTTGATGTGATTGTGCTTCCTGCATACGAGTAGTTTGTGCTTGCTGGTGTTACTGTAATACTTACTGGAGTAGTAGGAGAAATTAGGTGCAATCTACCTTGACCTAGTGGACCTACGTCTGTTGCCCAGATACGTCCAGTATTATCCCTACCTACTGCACTCATTTGATAGGGCAGGTTAACTGTTTGTGTCCAAGTTGTACCATTGAATGCATAGATGTAGAAGTTAGTATGTGTAATAATACCAACGGTTGTACGTGCATCATTTAACCAGACAATATTTTTAGGTGTAAGTGGAACAACTAGTGAGCTGTGATAGGTTAGCAGTTTAGGGTCTCCGGCATTAACACTATAGCAAACAAAAGTTCTCTGTGTAGGCGTACTGTCATATGTACCACCAGCACCATTTAGTTGTCCAAACATTAGATATCTAGTACCACTATAGGTAAATGTTTCATTCCACAGGAACCTATTCATACCAAATGCATTACCAGTAGCAGTCTGACTCTGAGTATCTACACCAAAGTAGGAAGCAAAAGTTCCGGTAGCATATGTTACGGTTACGTTACTATTTCTTGTAAATGCATCAGTACTACGATTCCACTGATAGTAAAACGGTTGGTAAGTACCGTTATTATCTAAAAAGGGTAGGTAGAACCCTGAGACTGACCCTGTTTCGGCAAACGTACTACTAGCATACTTAGGTAAGTTACCCCCAAAGCTTAACCCTCTACCAGATGGTACTCCGCCAGCACTACTACCTGCCGCGACTGGGACAGCTGATACGGCTGTTAATACTGTATTAGTTACCGTTTGTGTTACTGTATCTACAAGTTTATAGAAATTCTGTGTATAGTCATTTAATGCTGAATTTTCTAAGAATATAGCAAAGCCGTCTGCGGAGCTTACTCCAACAAATTGGCTACTGTAACTTGCTATAAAAGAAGTTACAGGAGAGATAAATGTTGGCGCAGAGCTAAATGCAGGTCCCTGAATAAGTCCGCGCATTGAGTATGGTATAACATTTAATATACCAGTCTGACCACCCCATACTATATTATTAGTAGCAGGATTTCTGTATAATGGCCAGACTTGATAGCCGCCAGTTACACCGCCCAATGTAAGAGGTAGAAATGTATTAGCATTTACAAAATTACTGTTTACTAAATCCTGAGAGCTTGTATTAATTTTTAGCCAATATCTAGGAATATAGGACGCTTGGCCACCTGCAGTTCCATTATGATGGTATACTCCCATTACTATGTTATTAGTACCATCAGTAAAGTAATTAGTAGGCTTAGGTCTTCTAGTTGAATCCATTGATGCAAATGGTGCAACGTCTAAATTTTGTCTATAGTCACCGGCCGTTACGTTAACTACCTGATGCCTTACATGAGTAGTTTCACCATTAAGTTGTAATACACCGGTTAAAATATTAATAGCAGCTTGTTGAGCACCATAAGATGGAACAGAAGCTAACGTTGCAGAATTATAGTTAACCATAGTAGCAGAAACACCAAACCCACTATGATTAGCACCGTCCTCTGAAGCCATAGAACTATAAGTACCTCGAGTATTCCAATTCATTGCTACATCAAACTGATAGGCTAAAGTTGTTTTATCGTAGGCATCATGTTGTATAAACATATTTGTAGCCCCAGGAATCGGATCCTCATATAGTATAGCCGTAAGCCAATAAGCATTTTTAATTGTTTTAATAATTGCCACGATAGTATCCTTTTATAATATAGAGTCTTTTACTGACTCAGCCCAAGCAAAGGCATCTTCAGCATTTAGAAAGTCAGACCTTGTACCATCTGGATTACATTTCCATGGCTGAATCATTGATAAGGTTACAGTTTCAACCTCATCAATAATTGTAACTGTTGAGACTTGGAGGGTTCCACCCTCGTATCCTAATCGTAAGGCCGTAGTATTTGGTTCTGTACCTTTTGTAATATCTTTAAATTCCATTATTATCTCACTAATTAAAATACTACAGAAGTAGTAATACTTGTTGAACCTGCACCGATTACGGCAATATTTACAGTTGTATCTACAGATGCACTAGTAGCTACAGTAATTGTACTAACCTGATTACCGTCACTTACGAATTTTAGGGCAGTACTGCCAGCAGTCAGGGTAACATTAGCTACCATTCTTGCACCTGTTGCATCGTAGGCATTTAGGGCAATAGTGCTATTAATCGTAGTTCCAGCATATGTATAAGTACTCTGTGCAGGTACTACTGATACTGTTGTAGGTACTGAGCCAGATAGTAAGTGTACACGACCATAGTTAAATGGTCCACTATCCTGTGCCCAGATACGTCCTAGGCTATCACGTCCTACTGCATTGAACTGGTAGGGGAATGTAGCTGTTAAATTCCATCCACTACTAAAATTGTAGATATAGAATGAGGTATGTGCAAATACGCCCATTAATGTACGATCATCATTTAACCATACAATATTTTTTGGAGTCTGTGGAATAACAACGCTGCTATGGTAGCTTAGGGCTGTGTAATTTGCAGAATCAACACTATAGGTAACAAAAGTACGTTGTAAGGGGGCTGCATCAAGAACACCGCCTGCACCATGTAAATACATTAGGGTAACGTATCTTGTGCCACCAGATGTAAACGACTCATTTACGTATGCACGTTCCATATTATAGATAGTTGATGCAGTTGCTACACTTACAAGATCATGTGTCCAGTAGGTGGCTTGAGTACCTGTTGCATAGGCAACAGTAGTATTTGTATTTCTTGTAAATGTTGATCCAGATTTATCCCATTCGAAATACTGTGGGCAATACTTTGCATTAGAATCAAAGTAAGGTGTGTAAAAAGCAGGCTTACTAGTATTAGGATTTGTAAAAGTTCTAGATGCAAATTTAACACAGAAATTACCTCCTGTGCCTGCAACTTTAGTCCCACCAGCATGTCCATTAGCAGCGGCGTTAGCAGCAGGAGACGCTGTATGACTAACTAGTAGAGTCGCTGTATTATTTGAATCATTGTACCTATAGAAGTTCTGAGTGTAGTCATTACCGACATCCATATGCATAAATACTGCGTAACCATCGTTACCTGTACCTACAAACTGCATTGACTTAGTACCTTGTACATTTCCTACAAACTGAAAAGTAAATGTACCAAATGTGCCTGTAAATGCAGCACCTTGTGCAGTGCCTGGACCTGCTGTTGTATGCGCAGCGTCATATAAAACAATATTTCCAGTAGATGTATTTAGGAATAGAGGGAATACGCAGTGAGCAGCTGTAACATTTGAGCTGGTTAAGGGCGGAGATGAGCTGTAATCACCAGTACCTACTCTTCGAACGTAGTAGGTTGTATTAGCAGCTGTACCAGGTATAAAATTATAACTCAGCATCGTATGAGTATTACTACCCTGCGTATCTGATCTACTTTGTACAATTGGACGCGTAGGGTCCATGCTTGCCCAAGGAGCTTGATCAATATTATCACCAACCACACTTTGCGTATTATACTGAGTATGTCTACAGTGAGTTACCTCACCTTTAAGCATTAGGATACCGCCTAATGCACCTGGAGTTTCAGTTACGTTTGATGCAGAATTACCAAAAGTTATTGGTAAGTAGCTAGCAGGATTTAACAATAAGGCTGAATCCATCTGATAAGCTAGTGTCGTCTTATCAAAAGCATCCAACTGAAAGTACATATTACTTGAGCCAGGTGTTGGGTCTTCTGTTAACGACGGTACTTGATATAAGTACTTATTTGTTCTAATAATAGCCATTTAAAATTAGCTCCTAAGATTTGTTAAACTGCAACATACAGCAATTGAAGATAAAGATTGCTACCTGGATAAGAGGTTGAGCCAATCTGTGTAATATTTATAGTTATGTAGTCGCCTGCGGCCATAGCAATTCCAGTAGTATAAGACGTAGATGTTAGAGCACTAGCAGCAAAAGTTATAGTACCAGCACTTGTACCATTTTTTAATACCGTAATATTTACTGCAGAATCAGCAGCAGTAATTAGTCTACCAATTACTGTACTTATATTTAAGGCAAAAGGCGCATACCAGCGTAAGGTACCATTATAGACTACTAGGGGCCCAGCTTGATACATATTAGCAACTTGAGTGCTTGATCCACCTCCGCCTCCAGTACCCGTACTTGCTGCTGTAATTCTACCCTGAGCATCAACAGTAATATTTGAGTTAGTATATGATCCAGCAGTTACTGCTGTATTTGCAAGAGCAATAGTACCAGTGCTAGTTATTGTACCACCACTTAATCCAGTACCTGCTATAATAGAGGTAACTGTTCCGCTACCTCCTCCACTAGCTACTGTAGCCCAACTTAGTGTTGATCCATCAGTTGTTAGGTATTTACCTGAATTACCTGTTTGCGTAGGGACTGGATTTGTAACTGCAATTGTTACAGCTGAGGAACCATTATAAGAAGTACCAGTTAATCCTGTACCAATAGTTAAGAGATTAGCAACACTGCCTGCACTACCGTCTATACTAATTCCTGTTAAGGTCTGCTGAGCGCTTATTCTATTAAAAGCTAGTGTAGTTGTACCAATATAGTACGACGGTATATCCGCTGAAGTTAGTGTATTCCAAGCTGGTATAGCTCCGTTTGTACCATCACCTGTTTGCGTTAAGAATTTTTTAGTTGCAGTAGTATTAGGTGGTAGTTGCGATGTAGAGTTTGCCGCACTTTGATACGGTATAGAACCTAGGAGTGTAGTACTATTACCACCAGCTAAACCAGCTGAGTATCCTGAAGTGTTCTGATTTAGGGTAGGTACATCACCAGCTACAATTGCAGCCAGTATAACATTAGTACCATTACCTCGTAGATAGTAACCACTTGTAGTACCACCTGCTAGGGCATTTATAGCCAGTTGCTGAGTTACTTGACCAGTACCACCACTTGCTATACCTATTGTAGCAGCAGTAGTTAGTACTTTTGCGTTATTAACGTATAAGTCACCAGCAGCAGCAAAACGAAAATCTGTACCATCGTAGAAAAGATAACGATTATTAGCTTTTCCAGTAAAGAAGATTGCACCAGTTGTTCCACCAGTACGCCATAATACTATATCACCACCACTTTCAAGAGCTATAACACCAGTGCTATTAATTGTCAACCCAGTAACTGTATAAGAATTTGCGGTATTTAGGGCATTTGCTGTTGTTGCAATAGCTGCAGTACCATCAATGCTTATACCAGTTAAGGTCTGAGCAGCACTGGTTCTACTAAGAGAAATACTAGTAGTACCTACGTATGCTACATCAGTAGTAGACAACTTATTATTAAAAGTTGTCCAATCTGCTGTGCTTAATACACCTCTATTACTAGCTGATGCAGTAGGTATATTTAGTGTAATAACTGGTGTACTAGTACCGGTTGCTACAGTTGAAGTAATATCTGTACCAGTTGTGGTTATTGTTAGAGCAGCAATTGATGTTACAGTTCCACTACCGCCTGAGCCTCCGCTTCCACTAGAGGCTGCAGTAATTCTGCCATAAGCATCAACGGTAAGATTTGTATTTGTATAAGATCCAGCAGTTACTGCTGTTGTAGCTAGGGCTATTGTACCTGTACTAGTTATTACACCGCCGGTTAAACCAGTTCCTGCTGTAATGGAGGTTACAGTACCACTACCCGATATTGTAGCCCAACTTAGTGTTGATCCATCAGTAGTTAAATATTTACCTGAATTACTTGCCTGACTAGGAACTGGATTTGTAACTGCAATAGTTACAGCTGAGGAACCATTATAAGAAGTACCACTTAATCCTGTACCTATAGTTAAGGCATTAACTAAGCTCCCTGCAGTACCATCAATGCTTATACCAGTTAAGGTCTGAGCTAAGCTAGCTCTACTAAGAGAAATACTAGTAGTACCTACGTATGCTACATTAGTAGCAGACAACTTATTATTAAAAGTTGTCCAATCTGCTGTGCTTAATACACCTCTATTACTAGCTGATGCAGTAGGTATATTTAGTGTAATAACTGGTGTACTAGTACCGGTTGCTACAGTTGAAGTAATATCTGTACCAGTTGTAGTTATTGTTAGGGCAGCAACTGATGTTACAGTTCCACTACCACCACCAGCTGCAACAGTACCGGGTTTCCATTTTAATGTAGCTAAGTTATATACTAAAGCCTGACCGTCCGTGGGAGCTACTGTTGATGTATCTACGTCAGACAACCAGTCAATTTGTATATTATCCTGCTGTACAGTACTTTGTCTAACTTTTGTAGTCATCTTTATTTCCTATTAATTTCTATCCAAGCCATAGTAGACTCGTTCCAAGTATACATTTTTATTATCGCTAGGATATGCTACAGGGGATTCCATTCACAAGTTTGTTTATCAAGAATCCAACTTACCATTGAATTGTACCTGTACCTGATGTAAATTTATAAACTTTGTACCCAGCTCGTGAGTTGGTATCTGCTGCTGGAATATTTGATCCGGTTGTAGTCGTTCCATTAACTACAAGACCAGCTGCAAATGCACTAATATCTACATATGTATCTGCATAGGCGATAACCACAATACCAGAGCCACCTGATGAATTATATGCCGCCGTGGTATATGCACCTGCTGCACCACCTCCACCTCCACCACCAGTATTTATAGTGCCGTTAACTCCAGCGGCAACATTTAAGCCGCCAGCGCCGCCGCCACCAACACCGCCTTGGCCAACAGTTGCATTTTCAGAACCGCCACCGCCACCGCCAGCATAGTAGGTTGATGTTCCTGTTAGTGCGGTAATTTCTCCGCTTGCTACCGTTGGTGTTCCGACATCGGCAACCTCACAAAGCCAGAGGCCGTTAACCCCTGACTTGTTGGCTGTGCATGTTCTCGCTAGTGCAGTTATTGCCATATTAGCAAGTGCGTTTAATTGTGATGGGGGTAATCCTTTTTTACCCTGTTGCATATCATTGTTATTATTCTGTATTACTTGCCCTAATGTTGTATAAAAAGCCTTAGCAAGATTAATAG
>ENA-OSIY01000320-OSIY01000320.1-marine-metagenome-genome-assembly--contig:-NODE-320-length-27622-cov-7.555636_pt1 | contig 27622 bp, 19 predicted proteins | sample MGYA00237884_ERZ534233 | MGnify/ENA primary metagenome ERZ534233 (study PRJEB26412, sample SAMN06343840) | marine metagenome | isolation source: estuarine water | place: USA: Columbia River Estuary... | reverse complement strand
CCAACTGGTATTAGGGGTTTAACTTGATCTGGAAAGCGGCTACCTAGTCCCGCCATTGGCATTATTAGTTTCATAGTCTCTTCATCTCTTGTATTGTGTGTTCTACATCTGTAACTTCTATTACAGTACAACCTGTTGCTAATGCACACTGTATGCCTACTGGACTGTCTTCAAATATAACAGTATCCTTAGGAGTACTACCTGTCCAACGCATGCAGTCTTCAAATGTTGTAGTGTCTGGCTTTGCAGGAAAGTCTGTAGCAGTATTAATTTTAGTAAACACTTGATTGCCATCGCCTCGTCTGTGCAGTTGCATAATTTCTAAACTTCTGTGTACAAAAAGTTCTGTGGCATTACTAGCCACACATAGTTTATATTTCTTTTGTAAACCTAGCATTGCATTACATAGGTCTTCGTTGTATGTTACATACTCTTGTAAATGTTCTTGTGTATACGATTGCTTTAATTCATTTAACTTATCACCATTAAAATCGTAACCCATTGTGTGTAGTATGCGTATCTTTTCTCTAGTAGGTCTGCCCTCTATGTCTTCGTTACTAAACTTTGCACCAGGACACAGTTCTTCAACTGCATTACGGAATGCAATTTGATGTAACTCTTTACAGTCTGCTAATGTTCCATCGAAGTCAAATATTATAGTGTCTATCATTTTATTCCTGTGTGCTTTAGTAACTTATTGTATTCTGTAGAGCTACGCTTCATTAGTAATAAGTCTATATCTAACTCTAGTATGTTGTATGTGTCGCTTAGTTGTTCAAATGCTAAACGCTCAAGTAATACATTGTTTGTTACAGTATCTAGCGATACCTTGTAATCTTCTTTGTTTATCTTACTTATCCTGTCAGCAACAAATTGTATAAATCTTTCATTACTACTTGTACACCAAACAATAGGACATGTCACATCTAATAGCAATCTTATCTCATCTAGTAATAGTTTATGTAGTCCATGATTGTTATATATTTTTACATGATTGTCTGCAGTAGCAGGCAACGGTCCTAACTTAACATCCCATAACCAATTTGAATTAGGGGCCAAATGATTGTCTTCTCGTGGCATTGGTTTGCTTCCACCATTTAACATAAACAATATAGTATTGCCATAAAATCCTTGTGTATGACATACTAGACTTTTGCCTGGAGACGCTCCGTATACTAATGCCATTGTTTGTTACAATAATTTAACATAGCTGTATTTATTAATAATAAATAGCAGTATGCAAACATATTATAGTCTAGTAAATCCTATGAAGTGGATCCCATCCCAAGAAAATACGAATGATAATATTATACAACGCTATAGCAGTGATCATACATTTCAAAGTGTTATGTATGCTCACTATATTAATATTTGCAAACTAACAGAAACTATAGGGTTTTTAAATGTGCTTTCCGATGATTATAAAATATATTGTTTAAGCTATACGCATAGAGATCAATATTTAAAAGCAGTGGATATAGATGATATAAAATGCAAAAGTGGAACTGTATATCATTTTGGATTAAAGTATCATCACGACATGGAATATCCAAGTGACGCTATACATTATCCGCCACAGTGGAATTTAATACACGGTGACTTATTAACAATGAAGAAGTTTACACAAGCATACAAAACCCAAGAAGGAGATAAACTAAATGGTGATGTTTATGATCCTGCAACCAAAGACTTATGGGATATTAATCCACCTAGAGGAGTTTTATATGTTCATCTTTGGTCAAGAACAGGCATGAACATACAGCTAATTGATGAAAGATAATCTAAAATTTAAAAAATCATGTCAACGAATTGCTATTTGCCTTTACGGGCAATACAGAAGTGGCGACTATGTATTGCCGTATTTGAAAACACTTAGTGAACAAACCGATTGTGTTGTTGACTTTTTCTGTAGTACAAAAGAACAAAACTATTATAGATTTAGTAGATCAGCTACAGTTCATAATAAAGATATGGATAACATACAGTATGTTGACGAAGAAATTATAAAAAAGAAAATTATAGCCAGTGGAATAAATGTTAAGACTATTAATGTATTATCAAACAGTGCAGATGAAAAGTTTAGAGAGGCTGAAGTTGAACGCAACGGACTATTCTATACTATGGCAGATAGTATAAATTTAAAAACATTATACGAAGCAGAACATGGATTTGTATATGACATAGTATTACTAACAAGATATGATGCTCTTATAGGTCCAATAGATATGTTGGAATATTTAAAAACCTGGTACAACACTGCAACAACTAACACATTTGAAAAAGATTTTAGCTATTCGTTAATGAACAACTGGCTGATTGCAAACCCACTGAATATAAATCAAGACTTGGAAAATCCAACAACTGGGTTTCAGGATATACTTACAATTGGAAGTAGTGTATCAATGGATATGATTTCTACAGAATTGTCAATGATAATGCAGGGTAACTTAAATCCAAAAGCAAGTAAACCAATATTGGCTGAACAATTTTGTGGACATAGCGGTCTAAATTATGCTGTACACTCAGCTGGTATTGGATTTTCTTCAGACCTTGGAAGAATAGATTCTAGAACAAACGAATATGTCTTTCAGGGTTCGCATGAAGTAGTTGATCCAAAATATAGGAAAAAGGGAATACAATACACATTGATTAGAGAAACATGGAATATAGAAGAGTTACTTAAAAAGATACCCTTTGAACACCCAATGGCAATGGATTTTTACAGTAGGAAGTGGCATAAAGATAGGCTTAATCCGATAACGAAATCGAAATAAGTTTATCAGTTGTCCATAAGTCAAACCATTGCTTTTCGCTAAACTCGTTGTGTTTGTTATTAATATATGCAAGTGTTGGTGCAGTATTATATCTTAGTAACGGGTCGTCTTTATTAATATAGCTTTCTAATTCATTATCAGTTATCCATTTGTCTTGGGTTAACAAAGTATGCTTGTTGATATTATCTATGTCTTGTTTTGTTTTACTAACAAAGTTTGGCTGGTTTCTAAATAAAACTTGAGTATAGATAAACTTCTGCGGCCGTACCATATTTTCTTTTACTACATCAACATCATTGGTCCATACACAATGTCCAAGGTTCTTTCCTAATGTAGAATATCCTAGCAACAAGCATGTTCCATTCTGTTGCTCGTAATACTTTTCTTGAAACCATTCCTTTTCTTTATTACTAATTGGTCGTTGTATGTCAAGTTCAGTTTCTAAACTTCCAAAATCTAATACTGCATAATTAGTAGCTTCGTTGTTCTCGCTCCACATTATTTGTTCTAACTGATGAACATATTGATTTATTAGTTGCAGTATGTTGTGTGCATTTTCTGGCAAGCTGTCTTTATTTAATTCTTCTTTTGCATGGAACTGTTGATGTAGTTTATTTAGATCTTCTTGTGTGATTAAATTTATATCAGTAGGCCATTCTAAATCAAATCCGTACATATTAATTTGTTTAACATTATCAACAATATTATTATTACAAACAGTTATATCTCTATACTTAGGAAAGTCCGGTTCCATTGTTATGCATGGAGTAATATCTCCAAGTGATTGTTTTAGTTTTAATTGAGCCCACCAAGCATCTGCTACAAGAGAATCAACTACATCAAATAATATATTATTTTGATTAAAGTTAAATTCAATCTGTCTCATACATTAATTCCCATAGCTCTGGGTTAGCAGATTGTAGACTTGTATCTCTAACTGTGTCTAGTTTCTCATTGTAGTATTTAAACTTTCCAATTAATTCTAGTTTGTTGTTTGGTTCTTCAAAAAGTATATTATATAAATGTTCATACCCATGTACATTTTTAAATTGTTTAAGATTTAAATTATCAAGTATTAATTGTTTACTTGACTTAGGAAGTAAATTAATATTCATAAACACAGGTGTTCGCAAAACATTAAAGTAATATACATCTTGCACACCAATATCTAACAAGTGTTGTATTGTTTCATCTAACTTATGAATAGTCAGTAAGCTAGTAGTTATGTTAGCTTGTACACGATGATACTGTACAAGTGTTTTTATATTATCTTCTAATTGTTTCCACACTGTTCCAGTTCTTGCATATTCGGCTAGTTCGTGAACTGCATCAACACTAACACTTACACTAAGTCGTTTAAAAGGTTTCCACATATCTAATGCATCCATGCCTTTGTATTTTGTTTTCATAAGATTGGTATTGTACCTTACATGTACATCCCACATTTTATTTTCGTGTAGTATTTTTAATATCTCCCAATGTGTGTCATTAAGTAATGGCTCACCACCAGCAAAGTATACACTCTTACAATACGGTAAGTTTTCTTTGAATGCTTCTATGGTATTTATTTTTGTACTCTTAAGATTGCTGTTAACAATTGTATCGCTTACTGGTGTATGATAATAACCACTGTCTTCTTTATGCTTTAATGCTTCTCCGTTCCACATGCTACTGCTATAAGGTCCGCATATTCTACAACTCATATTACATAAGTTATCATCTCTTATATCCCAATGGCTTATATGTTCACTGTCTGTATGGTGCTGATTAAATCTTGTACGTGAACTTCCTAGACCTTTGTTTTCATTTTTCCAACATGTGTTACAACTACTGTCTTGCTTATCGTTAGACAAGTTAAGCCTTACGGATTCAAACTCGTTACTGTGAAATGCTTGTTGTATGTTAACATCAGATGTGTTTAGCCCTAGACTAGCCTGGTCACAGCACATCGTGATGTCACCATTTGGTCTTATGTGTATCCCACTATTTGCTAATACGCATTTCATTATATACACCTCTTAGTTCTTTGTAGTTTGTTACTACTTGTTGCTTGTTAGGACTTTTGCTAATACTATTAGTAATGCTATGCTTTGGTTGAGTTCCAGTTAGCATATTCCAAATATCATTTGGGTTGTTTGTCAAGTCTTCTGTATAAATGGTTGCGTCAAATGTCCTATCATTATAACTGTCTCGATATTCTATTTGATGCTGAAGCATTTCATTAAACTTATCTACTGATACTGTTATTGGTTTTGCATCGTGATCGTTTGTCCACTGTTGCTTTATATTAGCAATACATAAACTTAATGTAGAATCAAATAGATTCTTTCTTAGTAACAATATATTATAGTCGGGCATACATTCAAATCTTTTATATACTCCAGCTTCTTCCAAGTTACGCATATCAATGTTATGCACTTTTGCTATCCAGCATTCTTCTTGTTCAAACTCTTCAACACGGCTAACAACATCTTGTCTAAATGGTTCGCTTCCTTTATGATATACATTAAAGTCTGTATTAAACTTTTTATTCCAGCCAGAATTTAAAATATGGTCTACTAGGTTATAAAATACATATGTACTTCCACTTCTAGGAACACCCCACAGGCAAATTCTTTTATAATCACGAGTTAGCATTTGAATTCTCTAAGTACTTCATTAATACCCTATCAATGTACTTTTCGTATGTATATTTACTATAGTGACCATTAATACATTGTATATGGTTGCCATCGTTTGTAACTTCGTCAAACACTTCACTTATACCGTAGCAGAATATATCTTTAAATTGCTTCTCAAGATATTTTAATAAGGGCTGGTGTTTGTATTTTTTACTATCCATGCTTTGGCTTTTAATATAGTTCCACGGTATATCTGGGTGATACTTGTTATCACAAAACTGATGAAAGGGATCAATAAATAATATTTGTCCTGGGCATACTGCTTTAGCACTTGTTACAATACTGTATGTGTGAAGCACACGAGCAGTAGCATCATCGCCAAACATAGTATCTAGTTCTTCATACTTACTCCAACCAGGTTTATCATTAACATCAGACCAACAACTTGTAATTTGATTTACTGGACGATTATCAACCCATTCTTCGTAGTAGCTTTTCCTGTTTGGTTGTGAAATACCAAATATAATTAATGAGTGTTCGGTCATACTGCTCAGGCAATCTAAAAATGTTTTATATATAATATTGTTACTGTTTCCACTAAATGCATGTACTTCAACTGGAACATTAAATTGTCTTCCTAGTATGCATCCAATACTCCAATAGTTTGGATGTTTGCTTTTAGGTATAGCATCATTTATAAAAGTTATATACTTTGCCATTTCTTTACTACTAAATGGTTTTGTAGGTACTCCATTTATATCAAGTACAATTGTTCTACCAACTGCACTGCTGGCATCCTTTAAAAATTGTTGTTGCTCAAACTCATGCTGGTGTGATTCTTCTCCATACATAAAGCTATCGCCGAATACAAATATCTTATCAATCATTAGCAGCTTCCTTGCATACTTGTAGAAACTCTACTAACTCTGGAAATGTTTCTTCGAAGTTATATCCACGCCTTGTTTCATATTCCCTCACAAACTGGTAAAAGCGTTTGCGATTAAGCCGTTTGGCTTTGCTTTGATCATGCCTAACATGTATAATCAAATCTAGTATAATACGCTTTAACTTTTCAATCTCAGCATGATCAAATGCTAAGTTGTCGTTCCATCCTAAGTAAACTGGATTCTCTACCATAAAATCTAAACATGGAATTAGATAATCTTCAAGTACTTGCTTTGTTAAAATCCTAGCATCTAAAAACTCTGGACTTCTAACATACGGAGTATCAATTCCTATTCTTGAAAAACTATTCTTTGTAAGAGGCTTATCTCTTAATGTTGATATACTATTAAACTTTTCTAAATTAACAACAGTTTCATCCTTAATCCAATACTGCATATCGCATGTGTTGTATTGCTTTTTCATTTTTAAAACATATTCTAAGAAGTTTTTAAATGTTGGCGCACTTAAAAGATTGAAAGCACTCATGAATGTAACTCGGGTATATATTGTATTGTTTAAAAAGTATTCTATATTAGTTACAAATTGATTCCAGTCCATACCATCTCTAATATATTCTGTTTGTTTTCCTGTTGCTTCGGCACTACTGTAAAGTGTAAATCTTTTAACTGCTTTGTTATCTTCTAATTTCTTTATTAAGTTAACAAACCTTTTCCATACCTTATCAGGAACTCCTGCGTTAGTGTTTATCGCAAATTCTAAATTAGGGTTTGGGTTTGCTATTAAATATTCAATAACATTAAATGTATGTTTACTTAACAATGGCTCGCCTCCAGTAATACGGAAAGTGTGCATATGCTCTTGTGCTTTTGGAAACCATTTCCAAAATGCATCTGTGTATGGATTGTCTTCGCTATTTTTAACTTGTGTTACAACATCTCTGCCGCCATTGAATAACATCTTGTCAAGTTTGTATGGACCAGACTTGTTTATTTCTTCTACCCACTTACTACTAAAGTTTGGACCGCAATACGCACATTTAAAGTTACATACATTACTAAAACTTACTTCTACATATCTAGGGTATATATTTTCATTACCAGTTAGATCTACAATTTGATCATAATCGTTAAAACTAAAAGCGTCCATGCTTTTATAAACCCTATCACTAAAGCTATTAGTTTTATTATCTTCTATGCGCCAACAGTAATCACATTCCTTAGGACGCTCGCCGTTTAGCATCTGTTTGCGTTGTTCTTTTTTAAAGTTTGTATTATGTAATGCACTAGGATTGTCTTTAAGTTCTTCTAGTGGAATCTTATGAGGACTAGGGTGATGGCAACTGTGTGTTAGTCCAGTTCCTAAATGCATTGTTACCTGGGTCCATTTAGCCAAACAAAAGCCGCAACCTTTTGAATCCAAGGTATCTTTCATTTTGCTGAGATTATGTTGAGATAACTTTATGTTACCCCACTTGGTTTTGTCCCAATTTAATTTGTTTATGTCTGCCATTTATTCCAGCGTATCTTCAACCTGTTCTTCTTTGATTTGAGCACCCATTCTACTAGGGTTAATGTATACTTCTTTAAAGAAGCGTGAACCTTCTTTACCTAAGTCTGCAATTTCTAAATCAAGTTCTTTGCGTAATTCAAAACCAAGTCTATCGCTTTCGGCTTGTAGTGTTTTGTAGTTCCAACGCATGCCTGTGCGTGGACACATTTCATCACTGTCTGCTTCAAAGTTAGGTAATACATTTTCTTTAAAGTATTGTGTAAGCCAATCAAAATCTCTAACATTTTTCCAGTCCCAACTTTCTCTGTCTATGTTTGTCATATAACAACCAAGCCGTGCGCCGTAGATTGCCCATAGTCCATTTTCTACATCATCGCCTACACTCATCCATGTAAGCAACCGTTTATAATTTTTATTATGTACTCTTTGTTTTAGTTGTGCAGCATCAACAATGTCACCATCAACTAATCCCATCTTAACACCTTCACGGAATCCTGCACGCCAAGCCTGTAGCGGACTAGCATTGTTCATTACATCACAGTAAATATTATTCATTTGTACATAGTGAATATTCCAACAGAAATCAACCTGAGCTCGTTTATCTCCTGCTGGTGCATTCTCATGTGTTTGCATATTATACACAACTTCTTTTGGCCAACACTTGATACCGCCGTTGCCGTACACAAGTCCATTAATTTCATTCTTGCCTGCCCAACTAATGACTTCACTGCCTCGTATTTTACTCATGTCTATTTCAACACCAAAGAAATCTTCATTAACAATGTTGTCTGCATCTATAGTAATAAACCTATCTGTTTCAGCTAAGTCGGCTGCTGCCTTATGTGCTGCATCACTTCCAAACACTCCATGGCTTCGTTTAGCCCAAGGACATTTTTCTAACAGGTCCGAATAGTTCGAGTCTGCATTTGGTTCGTCATAGCTGATAAAAATTATATCTAGCTCATTTATACTCTTCATATTACTCATAATTTTTCCTTAATTCCAACAACTGTTTCTGCTGGCGTTCTTGTTTTTACGCCAGGAACATAGTGATATTCTTTTCCTGCTTCGCTTGTCCATATATTTAGATGACTTCCTGTAACATCTGGATGTTCTGCAGCTTCGGGTCCAAAGCATGTTGCTAAACTTGGAAAGAAATTAATGTCATCCCAATTTCCTGTATCTCCTGGATATTTGTTTATAAGAGATTCAAGCTCATCGCCCCAACCACTTTTTATCATATCTTCAAGAGCTTTTTCTTTTTTATTTCTGTCTTCTCTATATCCAGTAACGCAACCAAATGTTGCTACTTTATATTTCATATTTAATAATGTTGCCAATATAGCACCTGCAAAAAAACTTTCACTTCTGTTAGATAACTCTAAGTGGTCTTCTTCTGTCTTGCCTGGTTCTGTGTTAGCCCAAGGTGAACTAGTTCTAACGCAAAACAGAATTGCAGGCGCTTGCATAACTCCTAGCATGTATTCTTTTGTTCCATCTTCGGCGCCACCTTCTTCTCTTATCCAGAATACATTTTCCTGTAACCATGTGCGAAGTTTCATATCTCTTTCGCTTCTTCCTAGATACATCCAAAAGTGTCCCTTAATACTACACTGGCTAGGAATATTATTAATTACTGTTTGTAAATATTTTAAATCTTTTTTTGGTATATCAGTGTTTTCTTCTGAAAAGAATCTTGTTGTGGTCCTATTTGTCCATATTGATTTATTCAGTATCATTTATTTTCTCCTATACTTAGTGTTATATAATTACTCTTATATAATAACAACGGCTTCTTTGGCCATTTAAAATCGATTGTAGTAGTAATTTTATCTTCGTCAATTAAAAGTTTAGTTGGCACACTAACTGCACCTACAAAATTATCTGGTTGATCATCGCATACAATAAACTTTAGTGAACTCTTGCCTTCAAAGAAATAAAGAAGATCTTTATTTAATTCAGACTCAATTGTTAATTGGTTATCTACTACGTTAATATTTATGCTAGTCTTATTATCTGCATTTGCTTGTTTTAATATCTTATACGATTCGGTTGCTTTAGAAATAGACTTTGTTGATAGTAACTTATAACCATAATTTTCAAATACTGGCTTTGCATATAAACTTATATTATTCCAGTCTACATGTTCTGTAATTGTTTTATCCAACTCTATTGTTTGCGATCCTTCTTTAAAAAGTGTTAAGGGATCTATGTTAATCACTGTAATTAAATAATCTGGATCATTTTTTTTTGTAACATATATGTCTAATAGCTCTGTCTTTTTTGTTGATATTTCTTGTATGTCACTTAAATTTTTAATGCTTTGTATGTTTCCTTTATTAGCATGAACTACAGCAGCATTGTCATTATAATGTATGTCAACAAATAATTCTGTATCTTTTCTTTCAATGTCGTTTTTAAATGGCAGTAATTTATTATCACTTGATTCTAATATTAATCTAGTACTGCGTTTACCAATGTTCCATTTATCATTAACAAGGTCCCATATAATTCCATACTTTTTTATACTTGCTTGTCCCTTTATTAATTTCTTACATACAGGATTATTACTTTCAATCTGAGTAAGGGTAGTGTCAGCTAGCTTACCCACAGGTGAACTATTGATCTTACGAATGTTACCGTTAGTATCAAATACTATATAATAAGTACGGCTATCGTTTTGCTGTGGCTCTGTAAGTGTTTTTGTGACCATTAAAAATATCTTCTGTTAGGAACTCTTGTTCTCCGTAATATAAATTAGTAGCAACTGCATAATTTTGTATTTTTACTTTTGCATTGTTACTCGACCATGTGTTTAATCTATCAGTCCATTTATTCCATCTACCAATGTTACCATGCACTAGTGTAGCCGGCATATTAATTGTGTTGATAATATTATGTGCAGGTGCGTTATCGTATAATACTATTGTGTTTAATATACTATACATTAAATCGCTATTGTATAGATCTGGAATATGTGCCTTTGATAAGTAATGTGCAAAAGTATCTCGCCAGTTTTGCATAAATGCATCTGCTAGTTTAAAAAATGCAAGCGATAAATCAGTGTCATGCTTAAAGTAAAACATATGCGAATACACTGTATTAAGTTTATATTCTGTTTTTAGTATTTCAAAGTTTTTATTTATTAACGGCGCTCCTCTAAAATTAAAACAATTATCAAAAAAGTAAATGTCATAATGATCTTCTAAGTATTCCCATATGCTATCGTGGTTTTCTTTTACAAGACTTGCACAATCAATAACAATGTTATGTGTATATGGTGTTGCCCAATATAGTTGCCAATCGTTTGTTCTTGTGCCATCTGAAAAGCCATATGGCAATTTTATTAAATGATCAAATATTTCTCTACAATGCTCTGGCACACGATCTGTAAAGTTAGTTACTAGTGTCACACTAGCATCTTGGTTGAGTATCTTAATACTATATGCAAGTGCAGTAGCCTGTTCAAACTCAAACGATTCCATTGCTAATATTACGTAACCGCGGTGTTCTTTAACTGTTTCCATCTAGTGCCTCCATTAAATCCGGTAGCACACGACCAAGTGCTCTTTTATTCATAACATGTATATCTTGGTTGGACGAATTAACTAAAATATGTTTCCATACTTCTTTCTGATCGTGTGCAACCATTATCCATTCATTGTCATTTTTAGCTTCAATAATATCATCCTTCTGGCTCATGTTCATTAGAGAAGTGTCGTCGAAGTTACCTAACAGTAACTGAGTCTCTTGCATTCCTGCTAGTATATGTACTGCTATACTAACACAATAGTCTGTGCGAAATAGTTTGCTAGGGAAGTTATACAAGTATTGATAGAATTCATAGTTCTCTGCTACATGAGCCCATGTATCAAAAAATAGTTTACTAAAGTCGCTACGGTCAAAATACACAACAGTACTCCACCACATTTTAATTCCTGCATCATATAAGAAGCGTTCTTCATTTGCAGGTAATTCGTGTCTAAGTGTAGTAGCTCGATCAAACATACACAACGGTCGTTCGTTATCAAAATACTTTAATAGCATATCAGTCTTTACAATATAATCAATGTCTAGCAGTAGCGTTTGTTCAAACGGACTGTATTGATATATTTTATGCTTATTACTATTATTAAATTGTGCAGCAAATTGTGTCCATGGACTATCAAAGTGCCGTCTTTTGTTTTGTTTCATCTCGTCATTGGTAGTTACAATATAATCAAATGCTTGATTAATTTGCTCTTTAGAATGACTTTCTTCTAGCCAGCCTTCACTTCCTTCATCAGTAATTAAACACACTGGAAGTTTTAAATTCTTTTTAACATATCTGGCAGCTACTGTTGCCATCTTAACATAATCTAATTGATCGTTGTTGTAAGCAAAGAAGCATACGCCTTTTGGTTCTAGAATAGATTCCATTACCAGTCCATTATTTTCTTAATGTTTCGTGCTTTCTTTATCTTTTCATTTTCAATATCAAATTCTGTAGTAGCACTAGTGTATGCATCAACTAATTTTTCTAATAGTTCTGATAATTTCTTTACTGTAATAGGATTGTTTTTGCTATCAATGACAATAGATTTTTTATGTTTTAAATCTATTAATGTTTTTATAAACGCTATTGTTTCATGGTCAGCAATAAACACACCACCTAAGTGATGTACAATTTGTAGTTGTGCTACTCTATTTCTAATATTTCTTTTTTGATTGTTAATCGTTAAAGCATAATTACTAAAGTCTAATGCTTTCTCGAGTCTTTCGTCCATAGAATACTCCTTTATTATATATGTATATAATACACTATTTAGTAGGGTTTGTCAATAGGGGATTTAAGTATTTTTTTTGTATCTGCTACCGCTGTGTAGCGTCCATTCCGGATCAACATTTGTATCTGAAGTCCAGTCAATTAGTTGTTCGCCATCTGGTGCATCCACTGGTGTCCATGGTGTTTCTTCCATAACTGTTGGTGCATTGCGTTCTAAAAATCTAAATACAGTAGATCCCACTGTTGTATAATTTAATCCAGGATCACTTGGATCATTTAACACTGGAGCAGTACTTGGTTGTGCATATCCAGATGTAAGTGTTATATCTTGTGTAATAGCTGATATATCATCAACATCTTCAATTAGTATAACTTTAACATATACATTAAATGTTCCGCCAACTTGATCTGCTTTTAATTGGATTCTTATTCTTCTACTATTATACTCACTATACATGTATACATATGCATATGCGTATGCATCTCCGCCTACACTATGATAATGAAAAACACCTGCATCAAGTATAGTATTAAATTCTGGTGTAGTTGAATATAGTATTCCTGTATAAAATCCTTTGTTCAATCCACTTGTAGATACAACATCCCATTGTGTTTCGCCCGAGTCGTCGTCTGTTACAACTCTACAAGTTTCTGCACCAATTCTAATACTATCAAACTGATCAAATATATCTCTCCATACATTATTATATGCATCGCCACCCTCGACCATTCCTAGCTCAAGTGTTAGCTCGCCACCACTATTAAAAAAGTGTCTAGCTTCGTTATAGTCTGTAAACATAAATTTATGAATTATTTCTAAGTCGTCTGTCCAGCTAGCAGTATTAGTTGATATCACTTCTGCTAAACTTAAATTAATCCAGTCTACTTTGTATTTGTCTGTTTTTAAACTTTCAGCGTAGTCAACTACAGAGTTATATAATGTGGTAGGAATTTTAACCTCAGGTGTTACAGTAAGATCAGTGAGAGGCATTAGCCCTGCTGTAATGACATTGTCTTCTTTGTGATATGCGCCTGCATTAAGTTGAGAAGTGATCTGATTAATATCGCTTATGGTTACTATTGTTGCATTGGGAGGACCTTGTGGTGTGGGTGTTATAGTTGCTAATGTTTGTCCCCATCCATATCTTCTGTCGTCTGTTCCTGTGCTATGATCATCATCAAAAGAAAACCCACCGGTAATAGGATCATGCCAGAATTCATTATAATAATCTACAAGATCATTTAAATGATTGGCTTCTATTAATCCACCTGTGATAACCGCAGTAGGCTTAACTTGCATTTACTTTACTCCAACTATTACTTCTATTACGCCTTCGCCCGGAGTTGTTTTAGACTGAAGTGCTCTGCCTATAACTTGCTGATAACTGTGTTCATTAACATTGTGTGCTGACTGTCCGTGTCCTGGAGTACCACTAGTAACAATCCTGTCACCCTTGGTAATTTGTCCAGTAACTTTACATGGAACTCTACCAAGCAATGCTATGCCCACTGTAACTCCTGCTAACTTACTGTTCATTAATAACGCTGGATCAGTTGTAACAATACCTAGTACATCTGTATCAGCTGCCTCTGATGTTTCTGTAACCTCGGCAGTTCCACCTATTTTCATAACATGTCCTGGTTCGTATTCTTTATCCGAAGTATAAAGCTCTGCCACGTCAGCGTATAGTGCCGTAGTTGCAGTTCCGTGAAACTTCATTGCCTTTACACTATTTGTATTTAAATTAATACCTGCTTTGATAGTTGCCGTATCAGCTGCATTAATATCGCCTGCATCTCTAAAATAAGGTTCGATATCTGTTTCAGAAATATTAATAACCCAGTCTGTAGTATCTGAACTTGCAAGAGATGTAATTACTCCGTTTACTTTAGATAGAACAACTGTATGGGAAATATTTCCTGTGTCTAATACTTGTACTACTTTTGATCCTGCATCAACTCCTATCCATGTACCGTTGCTTCGTACAGACAACTGGTCATCTGCTGGATTCCACCAAAGCTGTCCTTCAATGGGATTATTTGGAGCAGTGTCGCTTGCAAAATTTTCTAATAAGCTGACTTGGTTTTGAGCAATGTCGGCACCGTATCCAACATGATACTTGCCCACTAAACTTAAACTAGTATCTGTTACATTTACAGTTTCATCAGCAATATTAAAACTTCCGCCATTGTTAGTGCCTGTTACACCGTGTTTGCTAATTGTATATCCTGATGCCATGTTATACTCCTGCTCTAATTCTTAGAGTATATAATATCTCTAATTTTCTGTTATTACTTTTTTGAATAGGATGAAATATTAAATGTGTTAAGTATGTGCCTGCACTAGACATTAATGCAATCTCATCAAATACAAAACTATCTGGATCATCAAAGTCTGATGCATTGTCTGTAACTGGTCCTGTTGCGTCTGGTTCGTTATAATCTAATATAACTTTACACTCTAAGTCTGAGTATGGTTGGTTGGCTGCATTATTAACAATAAATGTAGCTGCTTTCTGTAATGGACTTACTGTTGGGTCTGCACCAATTGTTGCAGGACTTGTACTATATAATCCATCTACTGATTGACCAGATACTCTTGCATCTTTGTATGTCATGTTTCCGTTAACGTCAATTGTAGTACCACCGTAACCAAATTCTAGTTTGTTTACTGCATATGTAGTGTCTCCACTCATTGCTTGTGCTACTGCAAATGCAAAGTTTTGGAAGTTAATTGCGTTATATTTGTCAAGTAAAACTTCACCTGAATCAGCATCTGTGATTACAACATGTCCTTCTACTTTAACGTTTGAGTTTTCGTTTAATGTTTTCATATTCCTATTCCTTATACACTATTTATGCTTTTCTTTAAATAGTGTTATAACTCTATACCCTTGCCTAATGTCTGCAACTCTTGTGCTTGTGTTGAGCCTGGGCTGTTTAAAATCGTATCACTTAAATCATTATATTGATAATGACTTGGATCTTCGTTTGCAAATGTAAGTTTTGTATTAGTTACATCTGTTATTGAATCACCTACACTTGCTAACACTTTAAATGTTCCTGCTAGTTCGCGTTTTGTAATTCCTAGTGTTGTAGCATCTGCTACAACATATTCTATTAGTTCACCGTTTACATAGGCAATACCAACACTACTAAATGCAGCTGTGCTTGCTACGGTTATTGTTGTGTCTGCTAATGCAAGTGGTACTGATAATGTTGTTTCGTTTGCTTCTGTTAATGCATATGTGTTTACATATCCACTGTAGTCTTGTATGTGTGCAAATGTTAATGAGTCATTAGCATGTGTGCTACCTGATGCATTTGTTTGCACATTAATTCTTAATAGTTCTAATGGTTTAATTTCTACTAAACTGTTTCTGTTATGACCGGTTGTTGTATAATTAAATAATTCGGGACTTTGAAAGTCTGGGCCTGCATATACATCTGAACCTTCACCTGTAATTGAATCAACAAATGTTGCGTTTGTAAAGTCAGCTCCTGCGTATATATCACTGCCTCCATACACTGCATCATATGACTGTGGCTTAACAGTTATAATTGTTTGTGGAGTTTCAGTAACAGTTAGTCCTACTTCGTCAACATGTGTATGCTTGTTTAGTATTGTACTTGATTTAGTATGGAACGGCTTGACTTCCTGTATGTATCCAATTACATTATTAATTTTATCTTTAGTATACTTTCTAGCAGTTGTATTAATTGCACCAGTAAATTCTAATCTAACATATGTTGTTTTTCTAATCCAAGTAGTTTGACTGAACGAACTTAATATATAATGTATAACACTAAAGAAGAATGTATTCATTTGATGTTTGTTATAATCAACAAATATATCATTGTTCAGTGCATCCATTAATGTTTCCCAATAGTTGGCAATGTTTGCAAAGTCATATGGAGTTGAGTCCCATGCATTTTTATCCCATCCACCAATTGCTGATAACAAGGCTTCATCAAATTTAACTGTATTGTTCTTTTTAAGAACTAATTCCCATATGTTAGTTGATTCGTTGTATGCATATATTTCGCTTCTATCTACTGCATCTATCTCATCAAATATTCTCATCTTAACAACAGAATGATAATCTCTATCTATTGTATCTAACTCTGCATAAGTTTTAATTATCTTTGTATGTGTATATGTGCCTGTGTATGATTCTAATGTATAGTCAATCCATTTCCATAATAGCGTAGGGAAATTATTAGCATTGAGAGTTTTATCCCAAGTACCTTCAAATTCGTCTTTTAAATTAATATGTTCAAGTTGCGTATTAAGTGTTACAACAGCATTTCTTCTTGCATCCGGCAAATCGTCAAACCATGTTTGACCAATAGACATGTCGTCTCCGTATCTGTTGAACCTGTGTAATGCTGAGTTTGGTATAGAATCTCCATTGCTATCAACTCCAGCGAAGTTAAGTTTCATAGCATTAACATAGTACTCTGGAATTAAATCTGAATCTTTAGCAATAAGAGTCCATTCGTTGTGTGAGTTATATTTGTTACCTGCTTTGTTAATTTGTAATACAGTGTTTTCATCTTCAACATAGTAACTTATATTATCAACAAGGATTTCGTTAGCACCTGTTACTGCAAACCAACTAATACCACTTGTTGATGGATTCTTAATTATATTGGCAACATCAAATGCTGATAGTGTTCTTGTATCTGATATAGATGTTTTATTCTTAACCCAGTAGTAATATACATCACTGTAAGATCCAGTTTCGTTGTTGTATTGTTTTTCAGTTGTATAATAATATAAAGTTTCTTTTGCAACACTGTCGTACACAGAATATGCTTCGCCAGTTGCAATTGTTCCAAACAATTCTGTTGCATTGGATACTGCATCAGCATAGTCGTCTGGAGCTACACTTGATTTAATCCATTCCCATACTATTATTTCTGCATCAGGATATAATGCACCCCATGTTGTTGTCTTGTATGATAAATTACCTTGATCGTAATCATAGTATCGTGCTTTACTTATGTCCCACCATCTTGTTCCAACTTGCTCTGTGCCCCAAGCATTGTCTAAGTCTTCTGAGTAGTTGTCATCTGTTGATGTTGTGTAAATTGCGTTATCGGAGAAGTTAATATAATCTAAGTTTTCTTGAGCTATGCCAGGAATAATTTTTCTCATAGGATCCCATACTTCTAATTGTATCCTTGAAATGTTCTCTTTGTGATTATAAATTATCACACTGTCAATGTCTTTATTAGTTGGCCTTGTTTCGTTGACTCTTATTAAATCAGTTATAATAGTACCAGTTCCAGTTATGCTAGTACCGTTTGATTTAAATACAGTTCCCACTACATTTTGAGATGCACCTAGTGGTGTAAAGTCTGTATTGCCTAATGTTAATATCGTATACAAGTTACCTACAACAAGTGTATCTGCATTAGTTTTAGTTTTACCTATTGTTTCAGAATATACATATGTTCCTCTGCGATAGTTGTTAGGAGCTGCGTTAAATGTTTCTAAATTACTAATAAATGTATTGGCTGCGTTAGGTATATTCCATCGTGCCACATTATCTGCACCTGTTATATTATTATAAAGTGCTGTGCCATTACCGTCTCTTTGATCTATGTTTGCAAACCTAGTAGTTACTAGTGGCATAATTGATTGTGCATTACCACACTTCTCAATGTATTCGTCAATATAAAATATTTGAGTATCAGTTGAGTCTACCTTTGTTACTTTGTGTATACCGTCTATTGTTGGAGTAGTGTCTGTATTTAATAATTGTACCCAGTCTCCTACCTGTAATCCGTGTGGAAGGTTAGTTGTTATTTCTGCATCATTACCGTCTTTACTCGAAGCGCCAGCACATATGCCACATGTAGTAGCTGTGCCGCCTTCTGCTACTGTTAAAGCATTTGCAGATGCACTTGGTAAACTATACAATGGTGTTGAAGTTAATACTCCGCCTACATCTCTTTGTCTTTGTGTAACTTGTAGTACATTCCAACTCCAAAACTTTGTAACTACTGAGCCTGAGCTTTCAATTTCAAAGTCACTGTCATCTGCTACTAATATATTGTACAATGCTGGGTCGTCTACTATTGCAGTAAACTTAGCTGCATGATCGTCGTCCCATACATTATCAACATCACCAACTACTGCATCTATGATACCTGTTGGTAAACCAATCTGTGAGTTAAATGTAGTATCACCTAGTGATAAACTTGAACCAGTGGATGATATTTTAATTTGATTACCAACTACAAGAATACTAACATCTGTTACACTTGCAGCAATTAGAGCCGCCTGTATGTCTGCTACTGCTTCAGAGAATGTTGCTTCGCGATTAACTGTTGTTGTACTAGTTGGATAGCTTGCACTTAGTCCTAAGTATGTTAATGTTGATCCAAGGCCGTCGGATAGCATTAATGGATTAGAACCATCTGTATCTGTTAATACTAAGTTTCCACTAACAACTGTTGCAGTTATAGTAGGAGAAAGTGCGGCAGTGCCATTAATTTGATCTTTTACTTCTTCAACTGTTAAATTTGCTGAGTTAACAATATTTGATACTGTTTGAGGAATAGGTCCTTTTTGTCCATTAATTGGATTTGTTATAAATCCTAATTCGTTATTTGATGATCCAGCTTTTAATGTTAGTTCAATGTCTATACTATCCGATGCTGCGCCACCATAACTTAATAGCAACAAATCTGTTACGCCGGATGTATCAAGTGATGCTGTAAATCTAGAATCTGTTACTTGTGTATTAATACGAGCTACAACCTGTGATGAACTCATCTGATCTGGAACATGTTCTAGTGTTACCACAATAGCATCATTTAATGCTGGTGGTGTACTAAATGTTAATGATTGTCCAAGTACTGTAAATGCATTTGTTGGAGTTCCACCTACAGTTACACTACCAACACCATATGTACTTCCGCTTAGTACTGTTGATATTGTAAATGTATCTGCTACTCCATCGCCTGTAAAGTTTTCAGTTAGGTCTGATGGTGTTGTGTCAAAGTTAACTACATAATCAACACCGGCACTTCCTGAAGCTCCAATATTAATAGTAATAGCTCTACCAGTAACATTTGATAAACTAGGTGGGCCAGCATTTGCAAGTATTTGTGCTGGAGCTGTAACTGTTGGTACGACTACTTTCTTATCAAATGTAATAGTAGCCATGTTAAGTGGGTAACCTATTGACAATGTTTCAGTATCGTCGAATGCAGTAAAACTTGATCCAGTTGCGACAATGTCATTAAATTCTGTATCTGTTTTTGATATAGTAACTGTTGTTCCGGCAATGTTTGCAACTGTTCCAAAATCAATTTCTCTAGCTGCAGTTGCCAAAGTCGATGTAGCTTCAATTGTTGGAGATGTTACATCAAGTCCAGTATAATCAACATTACACTCCCACAGAAGACCTCTATATCTCATTCGGTCACCTTTTTTAAAGCTAACTCTAGGACTCCAAGTTGGAACTGTTGCATAGTCTTCGGTACTATCAAACACAGTACTAAGTTGAGTTGAATTTAAAACACTATATTTTGTTTCACTAACTAATGCTTCTCCACCTGTAAGTATGTCACTTACTGAATTATCATAATCCAGTGTATCAAATGTCATAGACTTATCATTAACAATTTTACCGTTTGCTGCTTTAATTACATTTGATTCTGTAGATGCTTGATCAAATGTTATCATCTGTGGAGACGAACTAACATCACTTGATACTATTTCTATTTCAAGTGCATTTTCAAAATCATCATTACCTAAATGTGACTGTCTAAACATATATTGTTCGTATGCTGAGATAGTTGTTTCGTTATTGTGAAGTATATCGCTTTTGCCTATATGCTCTATTGCACCTTTAGTACCTTTTTCGTTTAGCATACCTTGGTAATATTTTGTAAGTACATTTTTATTGATGCCTAAATTGTCTAGCAACTGTCCTTCTACATTTCCAATTGTTAAGTCTTTTGCTTTTGAGAAAGATGGATTAAATTCATCTACATCTGTTCTATACATGTCATCAACACTTTGTACTGCACTATCAAAGTTTTGTACAATACTGTCATCAAATACTAAGTAACCAGGTGCCTTCTTTTCGCCTGTCCATTGTTGTGTTCGTTGTCCGTCTAGTAAAAATCTTTCTTGTTTATTATTTTTAATCTCATCAAAGATATTCACTCCTAGTTTTGTTTTGTTTTCAAATATAATAACATGATCGTAGTCAACAACTGCACTAGTAGTACTTCCTATCATTTGATTATCTTTTGTTTCAATTGTAACTTTACCGTCTGCACGTTTAATGCCTAGGCTGCTATTATCTATTCTAGTTGAATCTAATGCTAAGATATCATTACTGTTATATTTTAAATTATTATATTGATACACATGACCGCTTTTAGGAGAAAAGTTAACTTGTCTTCCTATTGTTAAAGTTATCTCACTATCTACTTCAGCAGTTAGTGTCCATTCCACAAATTCTATTGCTGAAACATCACCGTTATATTCTAGCTCATATCCTTGCATGTTCATCCAATTCCAATAACCTCTTATAAAGTTATAAGTGTCTTGTATTTTTTCAAACTGTGCATCATATTCAACTATGCTAGGTGTTGTAACAAATTTATTATATCGTCTTATTGTTTGTCCAGAAACATTTTGTGTTGTGTAATCTACAGCACTAATTAAGTTTGGCTCGTTGAATTTAAACTCTCTTGTATTATTATTAAAGCCTCTAACTTTGTAACCTGTTAATGTTTTTGTAACTACTACTGAGCTTGCAGTTATTGATTTATTAACTGCACCTTCGTACATGCTAACATTAAAGTCGTCCATACCTAATGTAATGTCGCCCATTGCACTAGTTTCTGCTGAGATGTTTAATAAATGTTTGCTAGTAAATCCATTTAGTTTTGCTTGCAATTTAGTTATTAATGTTGAATATAAATCTTCTAAACTAAGTTCTATGCTGTTTCTAACTATATAGTTGTATTGTGCTTGTGCTATACCGTTTGCAGTAAATGGAATTTGTTGAAGTTTTATATCAACATTTAATGTATCAATAACTGAATCTGATCCATGATACGAAACAATTGGATGTCCTGTAAAGTCTAATCCTCTATCTATTAAACTAAGAGCCTCAGTTGATCCTGTTGCTCCGGGTGTTGTAAATCTGTATCTTGCTTTAGCAATAGTACTTAAATTGTCATCTAGTATTTTAAAGTATCCTGTGCGTTCTAATGTGGTTGCAGATGCTTTATTAAGTGTTAAGCTCTCAATACTATTCTCATAAATTTTTCCTGGAATCTTAAAGTCTTTAGCAGATGGTAATAATTCTGTATAATGATTTAGGTTTGATATAATTGAGTTATGCTTGCCAATAATGCCTGGTTGGAAAAACTCTGACCATGCTTTTGCAGGATTCAATTTTAATATTGCATCTAATAATACTGCTTGTCCTTCTGCACTTAGTCTCCATTGTGCTTCTGTTGGTCCCCAATCACCAAACACAAAGTCTTGTTCTTTATCAATGTTTGAAAGCAATGATGAAGAATCTAATACTGTGCTAGGATCTTCTAATGTACCTGCTTCGGTAACTGGAGATTGCAATACCCAATTCCATGTGTATCTTGCATTTCGTACAACATGTGTGCTAGTGCTACTTGGATTTGATACTATGCCTTTTGTTAATGCATTAATCAATGCATCACGCTTTGTATTATCGCCGCCATTTACTGTAGTACGCCAGTCATAATTTGCATCCCACCATGTTGGTTTAAATGCGTGTCCTAGCATGTGCCAAGGAGTAAGGTGTGGTGTGCATGTTCCAAATAAATGTGTGTATGCACCCTTCCAATGTCCTGGCATTGATTCACTACCAATTGATAATGTACTGTAGTTCCAAGTAAATGGATCAGTAGCATCATAATAGTTATCTGTATTTAAACTTGTAATTTTGTGTTGTAAAGCCCAATTGTAATAATGTTTTTCTAAATAATTATTTAAATCATTTAATGCAAACCATGTGTTAGAATGATTAGTTGGTAAGTGTTCTACTGGAGAATTAAATCTATCTCTTCCACGATTCTCATCATTGTACATGTAATCTTCTTTAACTAGTCCAGCGTATATGCGTTTTTCTATTTCATATACTACTGCATTTACAGGATCAAATGTTGTAGAATTTATATCTATCAAACTAGTTTCATCTGTAACATCTATTTCTTTACCATCGTGTGTATATAATATGCCGTTGTTTACTTGTGGTTCTACACCATATGCTAATCCAAGTTTTACCATACTAGGCGGAACAAAACTTGCTTCGTCCATTTTAATATGATAAACTTCTAATTTAGGTTTTGTAAATACACTATCCAATGTACTTTCATAATCAATTACTATCTCTACTGTGTCGCTTAAGAATCTATAATCTCTGTCTTTTAAAAGAAGTCGTCTAACTTGCTTGTCGTTGCCATCGTGTTCAGTTAAGTAAACATATACATGATCTCTAATATTAGTATCACCATTAAATACAAATCTTGTTTTAAATATTTTAGGAAAGTTTATTGCTGGTGCTAGTCCTTCTAAAACAAATGTTTGCTGGTTAGCAAGGTCACCATATATCATATTTGATGTGCTATATAATTTATTCTTTTGTTTGTTTCTAATAATAGCAGCTAATGTATTATCTGCTAGTTCTTGGATACTAGCTGCGCCAGATGACACAAACTCTCTTCTAGCCTGAGCACCAATTCTTGTTCTAAATGCATCAAACTCTTTTCCTTGTTCTAGCAATGCTCCTGTAATAGACACATGCTTATTAGAGTAGTTAATGTCGTGCATTGCACTACTATTCTCGTGTACAAAAATTGTTCCACCATATTGTGTAGTATGTGGTATGCTAGCAAAGTTATTATCATTAAGCATAGTGCCATTGAATCCTGGCATTGTGTTTAGTTTATCTGTCCAATGATTAATAGTTTCACTGATTGTAAATGTTTCGATCATTGTATTGGTTGTGTTGTGAACATGTACATCTGGCAAACTTACATTAGTTGTTTTGTTTTGTAAATCGTTGCTTCTCCAACTAAAGTCAACTAAGTCATCAACTGCTAATACATTTTCGTCAATTGATATAGTTGTTGCATCAACTGTTACCTTTGATGGGTCAATGTTCTTGCCGTTTACTGTGAGTTTGTAAAGAGGGTGGTCGCATTCTTTTGTTATTATAAATGATTGCAAACATTCTGTACCATAAGCAATAATATCAAAGTAAGTATCATTACTTGATGCACTTGTTACTAATGTTATTTTATTTCCTGTTCTTGTAAATGTAATTTCCGGAATAGGCGTTACTTCAATGTCAACACCATGTGAGAAAATTTTCAAGTTCTGGGTTGTTAAGTTTTCAAATTCAATTGTTTGATTTTCGCCTACTGTGTATAATTCTGCATTATATATTTGCATTACATTACAAGTACCGTTGTTGTGTTCTGTTGTAATTGAAATATTGTCGTTTACATTATGAATCACATATACTGGTTGTGTGCGCCAGTTATCATATCCATGTGGTAGTATTAGTGGTGTGTCTACTGTATCTACTTTATACTGAGTAGTTGTAAACGCACCTGCATTATCACCTGCTGGTGTGTAAATAGTTTTTAGCACATTATCTTGTTTAAAGAAATTGTAACCTACTTGTTCCTTTGAGTAAGTTGCTCTATGGTATTCTGCATTTGAATGATTAGTATAATATTTGTGAGTTAATATAAAGTTTTCAAATTCATATTCAGCACCCTTGGGTGTGTCTTTGTAACTTAATGGAAAACCTAGTTCAGTATCGTTGGTACCAGTTCCTTCTTTGTAACCAAAAATCTTATCACCTGTAAATGATTTATTGCATCCACCTTCAAGTGCTTCGCCTTCTGTGTTAAAGAATTTGTACAAAGGATACTGATTAATTTTTGTTTTTGTTTGCGTGTCCCATAAGTGTAGTTCTGCATTATATTCTATAATAGGTCGTTGTGCTTTTCTTTTAATGTTTTTAACTTCTGTAAAATCGTATGTAGGTATCAGTTCTTGTAGTTTTTTAATTGTACTGATGTTAACCCAATGGTTGGCTCTACTCCATGCAGTTTGTCCGGAATCTTCTTTTGCAATTACAATATAATCTTTTTGTGGATCTACTGCATAGCCTTCATCATACATTAAATTGTTATCTGGTGATAGTGTTGTGTTTGCTGATGCTATCTCGTCAGCAGTTGCAGCCGCTATCGTTATATTGCCTGTAACATCATCTACTGTTAAAGAAAATATATCAGTACTGTTTGTTATACCTGTGTGCGTCCATCCACCTGTAAATCTTACAAGAGTATTTTTAATAAGCTGTGTACTGTTAGACTCTAGTTGTGGAAAGTTAAATCCGTCAAAGTATGGCAATCTATTACTTGCTGTTGTGTTATACGCTGATACTAATTGTTCTGGAGAACCACTGTAACTTGTGTTTAATTCTGCATTGTGTAATATTCTATTCCACCATACACCGTCAGTATTTTCAGTATGGTCTACGGTATTGTTATATACTCTGGTACCATTTTCATCTATGTATTCATACAACTTGTGCTTGCTAACTGAGCCTGCTACTATATATGTTTTGTTTAAAACACTTGAATCCCATCCTGCACCAGTAAACTTAATAAGCATATTATTTTCAATTGTAAATGTATTGTTATCATCTACTAGTGTTGACTTACCATTTTCTATATCTGTTTTTGGATTCTTACTTGCACCCGTCCATATACTTTCGTATACCGGTAATTCTTGTACCCAACGATAGTTGGTATAGTTAATAAATTTGTCAATGTTAATTGGTGGGTTAAATGTATATCTATTAGATGAGTATGCTGAGTTATAGTTATAAGTAGCAAAATTAGAGTTAATAGAATTTGCAATGTCATCGAATGTAATTGCATTGGTTAATTCTTGTTGTTTGTTGTACGAAAAAAGTCCTGGCTTTAGTTGATTTTTAGTTTCTTTGTTTTCTAAATAATCATCACCTGCAACTGATACTTTTCCGTTTTTACTTCCAATGTATCCGTGTATATTTTCTAATGGTCCTTTGGAAACCATTTGGTCTAATGTACTATCTAACCAACTCTTGTTAAGTTCTGTTTGAAATACATTAGGTAAAAAATTACTAGATTTTACACTATTGACTTTTTGCTGTCCTGCTCTTTTCTTAGCCATTTATTAACTTCCTGCTTTAATGTTTGCGTCTGTAATATTTGTAATAATATCTATATCATTTACATTCACATCTGGTATAATAAGTTCATCACTGTTTGGAGTAAATTCAAACATGTCTCCAAATACACTTCCTGCTCCTTGCGGTACAATAACAAAACTACTTAGTACGCCAGCTAGTTCCTTGTGTACATATGCAGCTAGTTCTGTAAAGTAAAATGTTTCACCAAACTCCCAATTGCTTGAATCGAAGAAACTTTTTATAGCTGTTACTGTTTTTGATTTTAAATCACTGTCAGTAATGTTTGAGCCAAACAATTTAATTATTCTAAATCTTGCTTTAAGATGTGACTCAGCATGTTCTCCGAACACCGGCTTGTACTTAACTGGTTTATAAACAATAGTATCACTTACTGCCTTTTTACCAGTAATACTAGAAAACTGCGATCCTAGTTGGAAACTAGTAGGTGGTGTTGGTTCTGTTAAAATTGCATCGTTTAAATAATTTTTGTATTCTGTATCGTATGCAGTTGATAATGCAAACACATCAATAATATTAGTAAAGCTAGGATCCACTACTTGGTTATCTGTAGCAATATGTTCCCATTGAAAGTTTACCGGAATACTATCTGTTGCTTTTAATGAACTGTTTGTGTTATCATTTGTTGTGCCTACTACTTCTCTGAATACATCAGGATTATCAGGTCTGCTATCAGCATTACTATCAACAAGTGTTAATTTATAATCACTGTTGCTTCCTGTAACATTATAACCATATACAAAAAATGTTCCTGTGTTAGTTATGTTTGTACCATCTGTTCCAACATGGGAGTTGTAATAAAGCTCACTAAATTGTGCTCCTTCTGTCCAACTGTTTGCTGAGATATTATATATATGAAGGGTATTGGTTTGTCCACCAGCACCATTTTGTATAGCTCCTCCAAACACATACAGCTTTCCATTAAGAATTACAGATCCAACTTCATCTCTTTGAGGACCAGAAGCTAATGTTGTTGAAACTCCAGTTGAAACATTTACTTTATAAAATGTAGTTGGATAGGTTACAGTACCAGTAGTTTGCCCTCCTCCAAGGTATACAAATCCATCGTGGTATCCATAATACCCTTCGCTGACTTGAGTTGGAGTAGTAGTTGAAAATAAATCTATCCATGTATTTGCTGGAAGAATTGGTATGTTAAATTCTCTAGTTGATGATACTGAGTTTTGATCTGTTGCAGCAACTGTAAATGTTGATGTTGTTCCAGATGCTGTTCCAGATATTAAGCCAGATGAAGAAAGTGTAAGCCCTGTTGGAAGAGATCCAGATGAAATTGTGTATGTTGGGTCAACTCCAGAGTCATCTATTGCTGATAGCTGATAAGAATAAGATCCACTTTGTGGAATTGAAGGAAGGTCTCCAGATGCAGTACTCCATACTGGTCCAGTGTTTGGAAGAATAAATGTTTTGTCTGTGTAATGACTATATTGATCAGACACTCTTATAACAATAGAAGCAGAAATTGCTGAAGATGGGGTTCCAGATATAAGTCCAGATGAAGAGAGTGCAATTCCCGTTGGTAGTGTTCCTGAATATAATGAATAGGTTAATGACCCAGATGAATCATCTGTTGCAGATAATTGAGTTGAGTATGAAACATTTTTTGTAAAAGATGGAAGGGGTGAGGATGTTACCCAGACTGGGTCCTGATCATTAATTAAAATTGAAAACGATCTTGAAGATGTATTTACTCCATCCGAAGTAATAACTGAAAATGAATATGTTGTTGGTTGAGTAACA
>ENA-OSIY01000315-OSIY01000315.1-marine-metagenome-genome-assembly--contig:-NODE-315-length-27891-cov-4.892608_pt1 | contig 27891 bp, 26 predicted proteins | sample MGYA00237884_ERZ534233 | MGnify/ENA primary metagenome ERZ534233 (study PRJEB26412, sample SAMN06343840) | marine metagenome | isolation source: estuarine water | place: USA: Columbia River Estuary... | reverse complement strand
GCTACTTATCTTCTTTCCATTTTATAGTGTTATGTTTCATGCAGCGCCTATTTACTAAATATAGACAGCGTATCAAGTCATCTTCGGCGACGAAAACCACTATTATGACTGATGGGTTTAAAGCTCGCAGGCCAAAACATGGTGTTTTTTAAGTTATTAATCTGAAACTTAATATATTAATATTTAATAGCTTTTAATCCCTGAGTATGGGCAATTATTTCCACAAGATAATTAAAAATGAATACTCGTTAACGTTCGGGTGAGTTATCTATTAAATTTTGACCTGTGTCATAAAACCCAAAATAAGTATCAGTAAAGTCTCGAATTACTTCTTCAATATACCTGTTGGAAAATTAGAGTAAAAAACATGTTTATTTTACGTATTTGGATGTTTTTATTATTTTTGTGTTTTTCTCGGTTTAATTCCGCTACTAATGACGTTTGGATACTTGATGTTCGGGGTCCAATAGGTGTGGCGACTATGGAGTATGTGGTTTCCTCTATTGATCTGGCCCATAGTGATAACTCCCCCATCCAACCCACTCTTATTATTCTGAAACTCGATACGCCTGGTGGTTTAGATAATGCAATGCGCGGTATTATTAAACGCATATTGTCTTCAAATATCCCTATCGTTGGATATGTTCATCCACAAGGTGCTAGAGCTGCCAGTGCTGGCACTTACATTTTGTATGCAACTCATATTGCGGCAATGTCACCAGCCACAAATTTGGGTGCTGCGACACCCGTGCAAATCGGGTTGCCTGTGATAAGTTCTGAACCTGATGATCAAATCAATAAATCAGACAATAATAACACCATGACACGTAAAATAGTGAACGATGCCACTGCTTATATTGAAGGCCTTGCAGACCTTAGAGGTCGAAATCGTGAGTGGGCAGCTGAAGCCGTTTTGTCGGGAGCCAGTAAGTCTGCGAAAGATGCCTTAGAAGCAAACATCATTAATATTATTGCTTATGACATAGATGATTTATTGACACAATTAAATGGGTACGCTGTTGTGATAAACGGGCAGCAGAGCACACTTAATTTGAATGATATTAATATTGTTAATATATCAGCAAATTGGCGACAAAAATTTCTTTCAGTAGTTGGGAATCCTAGCTTTGCTTTCATATTAATACTGATCGGTATCTATGGCTTAATCTTTGAGTTTTCAAATCCTGGGGGAGGTGTATTAGGTCTTGTCGGTGCAGTTTGCATACTAACTGCATTGTATGGCTTTCAGGTGTTGCCGATAAATCATGCCGGTTTGGCACTCATTCTGTTAGGAATTGGGTTAATGATAGCCGAAGTATATTCTCCCAGCTTTGGCATATTTAGTATTATTGGAGCAGTGAGTCTTATTATTGGTTCAGTCATACTTATAGACACACCTGAGCCTGCATTTCAAATTGCCTTGCCTATCATCCTTTCTGTCGCTATCTCTAGTATTGGCTTTGTTTTTCTAACGTTTGGCATGTTGTTCAAATCTCGTCAGCAAAAAAAGGTAAGCGGTATTGAATCCTTGTTAGGTGAAACGGCCGAAATAGAATCAGTTAACAAAGATATCACTCTAGCACGACTGCAAGGAGAGTTATGGCAGGTACAAGCAAACGAGCCCCTTATACTCGGTGATAAAGTTACCGTATCCTCAATAAATGGACTCACATTAAATGTGTTAAAACAATTGGAGCACTAAAATGGACACTACATTTACTTTTGACTATGTTTGGATGCCACTGGCATTTTTTATCACCCTGTTTGTTTTTTCAATTTTTAAAGTATTGCGAGAGTATGAAAGAGGCGTTATTTTTTTCTTAGGCCGCTTTCAAAAAGTAAAAGGACCGGGATTGATTATCGTTATCCCGCTAATACAGCAAATTGTTCGGGTTGATTTACGTACCATTGTGATGGACGTACCTACACAAGATGTTATTTCTAGGGATAATGTATCTGTAAAAGTAAATGCAGTGCTTTACTTTAAAGTTGTTGACCCAGAGAAGGCGATCATCCAAGTAGAGGATTTTTTGGCTGCGACTAGTCAATTGTCACAAACTACGTTGCGATCTGTTTTAGGTCAGCACGAGTTAGACGACATGCTCGCGGAAAGAGATCAACTTAATGCTGATATACAGAGTATTTTAGATAAACAAACTGACGCATGGGGGATTAAAGTGTCCAACGTGGAAATAAAACATGTAGATTTGGACGAAAGCATGATCCGCGCAATTGCGCAACAGGCAGAAGCTGAAAGAACCCGTCGCGCTAAAGTTATTCATGCACTGGGAGAAAATGAGGCATCTGAGCAATTACTCCGCGCAGCGAACACTTTGGCAAAACAACCTCAGGCCTTACAACTCAGATATTTACAAACACTGACTGAAATAGCAGGAGATAAAAGTAACACAATCATTTTTCCCATTCCCATGGATTTCATGCAAGGGCTAAAGCAGATATTTGATAATAAAGTAACTCAATAAAATTACACCAATGTGTAATTAAAAAGGTCTGCGTCTACCCATCCTAGACTTTGGTACCAGATTTTGGTTCATTATTACCATATCGAATAACAAGCTTTGCCCTACCATCCATAAATGCCTGAAGAAGTTTTTCCAGCTTGTCTTTGGGAATAGATGATGGCCAGGTAATTTACGGCGCCTCTTGTTTTCATTAGACCGACAACACCATTGTTGAGAGCATTGACCAACGGCCTAGCAATAAGCACAAGCCCAATACCATCTAGTAAAAACATGCAGGCGGCACTAGACGATAGCTCACCCTTCACGCTTCCCAAATACCAGGCTTTATAGCGCTCCTTTTGATTGGTGTAAGCGATACGCCAAGTATTATATTAGGTCAGCTGCCATTGTTTTAGTGAACTTCATGATATTATCCTCCATTTGAACGTTTATGGTATCCTCTGGGCTAAATTCACCTCCAAGTATGCGTTTCGCTAACTCTTTTTCAATTTTATTTTTAATGATTCTTTTTAAGGGTCTCGCTCCGTAGACTGGATCAAAACCTTTGGCAGCAATTACATCAACGACGTCTTCTGAAACATTTAATGACAAGTCCTTTTCCGCCAAGCGTTTATGTAAATAGTTTAATTGTATTTTTGCTATCTGTCTCACTTGGTCTTGTTTGAGTGGATGAAACACAACCATTTCATCTAATCTATTGATAAACTCAGGTCTAAAATGTTGACCTACTACTTCCAACACTCTAGTTTTTATCTCTTCATAATTTTCTTCACCTGCAACATCTAGAATTAAATCACTTCCAAGATTTGAAGTCATCACTATTACTGTGTTTCGAAAATTTACCGTGCGTCCTTGTCCATCAGTCAGACGTCCATCATCAAGAACCTGAAGCAAGATATTAAATACATCAGGGTGTGCTTTTTCGACTTCGTCTAACAATACAACTGCGTAGGGCCGGCGCCTAACAGCTTCAGTGAGATAACCACCTTCTTCATAACCGACATATCCGGGAGGTGCTCCAACCAGCCTAGCAACAGAATGTTTTTCCATAAATTCAGACATATCTATACGAACGATAGAATCTTCAGTATCAAACAAAAATTCAGCAAGCGCCTTGGTTAATTCAGTCTTACCAACTCCTGTCGGTCCTAAAAATAAGAAGGAGCCATTTGGTCTTTGTGGATCAGCCAGCCCTGCTCTTGAACTTCTTATAGAATCTGAAACTGCCGTTATAGCCTCCTGTTGTCCAATGACTCGGCTATGAAGTGCTTCTTCCATTTTTAACAATTTTTCACGCTCTCCAGTCAGCATTTTTGATACAGGTATACCTGTCCACTTCGAAACAACTTCTGCTATTTCTTCGTCTGTGACTTTATTTCTGAGTAACGTCAACTCTTGGGTTTGACTCTGACTAGCAACAACTAATTTCGCTTCTAACTCCGGTATTCTTCCATATTGAATTTCAGACATTCGGGTTAGATCACTTGCCCTTCCTGCAGCCTCAAGTTCCCTTCTGGCTTGCTCAAGTTCTTCTTTAACTTGTGTTTCACCTTTCAGATACGCTTTTTCAGACGTCCAAGTTTCTCTCAGATCAGCAAATTCTAACTCTACACTGTTTACCTCTTCATCAAGGTTGTCTAATCTTTTTTTAGACGCGTCATCCGTTTCTTTTTTCAGTGCTTCACGTTCAATTTTTAATTGGATTAACCGTCTGTCTAGCTTATCCATTACTTCTGGCATCGAATCAATTTCCATTCTAATCCGGGAACCAGCTTCATCAATTAGGTCAATAGCTTTATCTGGTAATTGGCGATCAGTGATATACCGCTGTGATAACATTGTAGCCGCTACAATCGCGGAGTCGTTGATTGCGACACCATGATGCACTTCATACCTCTCTTTTAAACCTCGTAATATAGCAATCGTATCTTCGACTGAAGGCTCTTCAACTAAAACTTTCTGAAAACGACGCTCAAGAGCCGTGTCCTTTTCAATGTATTTTCTGTATTCATCAAGAGTTGTTGCTCCCACGCAGTGAAGCTCACCTCTTGCTAATGCAGGTTTAAGCATATTACCCGCGTCCATGGCACCCTCACTCTTTCCTGCTCCGACAATAGTGTGGATCTCGTCGATAAATAAAATGACGTTGCCTTCTTGTTTAGCCACATCATTCAAAACAGCTTTAAGACGCTCTTCAAACTCCCCTCTATATTTGGCACCTGCAATCAGGGCTGCCATATCCAGAGACAATAATTTTCGTCCTTTTAAACCTTCTGGTACTTCTCCATTAACAATACGTTGGGCTAAACCTTCAACAATGGCTGTTTTTCCAACCCCTGGCTCGCCAATCAAAACGGGGTTGTTTTTTGAGCGACGCTGCAAGACTTGAATGACACGCCTGATCTCATCATCACGACCGATAACGGGATCAAGTTGGCCTTGCTCGGCTCGCTCTGTAACATCGATACTATATTTATCTAAGGCATCACGTTGTTCTTCAGCGTTAACATCATTAATAGGCTGTCCACCTGTCGCATCTTCTATCGCTTTGTTGATGAGGGTTGTAGTGGCACCAGCTTCTTGCATCAACTTACCGACTTGCCCTTTGTCTTGTGTACAAGCGAGTAAAAACAAGTCACTAGAAATGAATTTATCACCACGCTTCTGCGCTAACTTGTCCGTTTGATTAAATAATCTAGACAGTTCATTAGATACGTGAATATCTCCGTTACTGTCTTCTACCTTAGCGATGCGCTCTAAAGATTCGCCTAGTTGTGATCTCAGTTTGTTAATATCAACATCTGCTTTATGTAACAAAGGCCTTGTAGTGCCGTCATCTTGATTGAGCAAGGCAAACAATAAGTGTACCGGTTCAATTGTTGGATTGTCATTACCCAATGCTAAGCTCTGCGCATCTGACAAAGCTAACTGCAATTTACTGGTAAATTTATCAATTCTCATTTTTTGATTCCTGTTGAGTCGACAATGATAGTTGGCTCTGAATTATTAATTTTTATTACAATTGTTATATTGCTGAGGCCTTTTATATTAATTACATTAATTATCCTTTTTAAAAGTTGCACCTGAATATAAAACCCAAGGTGATGTGACAATAATTAAAAAAGTTTTGTTAAGGACTGCTAATGAGTATTAATAACTAATGTTTAATCCGATTTTAGAGATCAATAGTGCAGCATTTGCTCGAGGAGATATTGATTCTTGTCAACGAATGGTAAGTTAATGATTAGTTTCGATTTTTAAACAGCCCTCTCAAAATTTAATTGATTATCACTTAAGCCTAGCATTTGCATTGTCTAACTAGCTTTCTTAAATAAAATCGTTACCATAATAGCCCCTTCATTATTGATATAGAGTTCACATGGAATTTGCTTTTATTCTCCTCGCATTTATCTGCGGCTTAGCTCTGAAATTAGTTGGGTTACCACCATTGATTGGTTATTTAATTGCTGGCTTCACCTTAAATTACCTCGGTTTCCATTCAACAGATGCCTTGCAGACAGTTGCCAATTTGGGAATAACATTGATGTTATTTACCATTGGCTTAAAACTTAATGTACGTGATTTGTATAAAAAAGAAGTCTGGTTAGGCAGTGTTTTTCACTCAGTTATATGGGTAATATTAATTAACCTCCTATTATTTTTAGTGTCTTGGCTTGGTTTAGCGGCTTTTACTGACATAGACGGGTCAACACAAGCCCTAATCGCTTTTTCATTAAGTTTTAGTAGCACCGTTTGCATTGTTAAAATTCTCGAGGAAAGTGGAGAAATAAAAACTCGCCATGGCAAGTTAGCCATTGGGGTGTTGATTATACAGGACATTGTAGCGGTGCTTTTTTTGGTTATAGCTACTGGGAAAGTGCCTTCTATTTGGGCATTATTATTATTACTTTTATTTTTCACAAAACCAATATGGTCCATGATTTTAGTTCGTGTAGGTCATGGTGAATTACTCATATTATCAGGATTTATGTTCGCTTTAGGTGGTTATGAACTTTTTGAAGCTTTAGGAATTAAAGGCGATCTGGGTGCCTTAATTATCGGAATGTTTATTGCGACACATGTTAAATCAGTAGAAATGTCAAAAGCTCTTATGAATTTTAAAGATATGTTCTTAGTAGGTTTTTTTCTAACCATAGGCTTTAGTGCGCTACCAACCCTAGATTTAATATTTACCGCCATAATACTTTGCCTATTTATCCCAATTAAATTTGTCTTATTTTTTTCGTTATTTACTTTTTTCAAATTAAGAGCTCGCACCAGTTATTTAGCTAGTCTGGTGTTATCAAACTACAGTGAATTTGGGCTCATTGTAGTAGCATTAGTGGTAAGTTTAGGCTGGTTAAGTGCAGAGTGGTTGGTGGTTTTAGCGCTGTCTGTATCGTTCTCATTTGTGTTAACCGGCTTAGTTTACAAAACCTCACATAACCAATACGCCAAATTTAAAGATCGACTTAAGTCTTTTGAAAGCCCACACAGACTACCTGAGGATGTCTACGTACAACCGGTTAGGGCAGAAATTATCGTGATTGGTCTTGGAAGGGTTGGCAAAGGTGCTTATTTATCTTTAAACAACTTAGTGGGTAATAAAGTGTGGGGAATGGACGCTGACCCTATTCGAATAAAACACCTGAAAAATGTAGGCTATCAGGCTATGGTGGGAGATGGTGAGGACGTTGATTTATGGGAGAATATGGACTTAACGCAAATACAGTTAATTTTATTGGCGTTACCTTCTATAGAAGATATCTGCAATATAACGGAACAACTTCAACATGCTAAATACACAGGGAAAATAGCCTCAATTGCTCGTTATGAAGATGAAATACAACCGCTTATAGATGCAGGCTCAGACAAAGTATTTAACTTTTTCACAGAAGCAGGAACAGGTTTTGCTGAGGAAAGTTTGCAACTATTACCACAATGCGTTAAACCTCAATAATAACTTAAACGACAATCGTTAGCATTATGTATCACACTGTTTTATATGATGATTTTTCATTAACTTGTGGTTTTTCATAACCCTTAATACTATAATTCCAACAGTTATTTATTACAAACGGATCAATTATTATGAAAGGCGACAAAGAAGTATTAGTGGTGTTAAGTGAAATACTTACCTTCGAACTCACCTCTATCAATCAGTATTTTTTACATGCTCGCATGTTTAAAAACTGGGGATTAAAAACACTTAATAACGCGGCTTATAAGAAATCCATTAAAGATATGAAGCAAGCTGACCAGTTAATAGAACGTATTTTATTTCTGGAGGGTTTACCTAACTTACAAATGTTGGGTAAATTAATGATAGGTGAAGACACTGTCGAAATGTTGACCTGCGATATGGCTTTTCAAAACTTACAAATACCTTTATTAAAAAAATCCATCGGTGTATGTGAAGGATTTCAAGACTTTGTGTCGCGTGATTTACTTGAGTCGATTTTAAGCTACGAGGAAGACTATATTGATTGGATTGAAACCCAACAATATCAAATTAAGCATTTAGGGCTAGAAAATTATTTACAAAGCCAAGTTGAGGAGAACTAACATGCAAGGTAAAAAAGTCATAATTGATCAACTAAATGCGCTACTCGCTTTTGAGTTAGCAGCAATGGATCAATATTTTATTCATTCTCAAATGTACCAAGACTGGGGTTTAAGTAAGTTATACGAACGTATATCCCATGAATTTGATGATGAAAAAGGCCACGCTACAAAATTAATAGAGCGGATGCTGTTTTTAGAAGGTTTGCCTAATATGGTCAATCGTGAAGGACTGATGATAGGGACGGATGTTCCTTCGATGTTAGAAAGTGATTTACGTGTGGAGTATGCTGTTGCACAAGCCTTGAAAGATACCATTAGCATTTGTGAGACGGAGCAGGATTATGTCACCAGAGACATATTGTTGATATTATTAGATGACACTGAAATGGATCATGCTCACTGGCTTGAACAACAGATAGGCTTGATAAAACGTTTAGGCTTGTCTAATTACTTGCAATCACAGATGTAACAAAAATTAGGTTTAAATAAGCTGGATGAGCGTGTGCTTATTCAGTTTTTTTGTTTCTGTCTGTAGAAAAATTAAAAAACCAAGATTGCTCAAATTCATTGTTATCTGTTGTACGGACAATTAACTGCCATCTCATTTCTGGTTCACTGCAAGAGCCTAAAAATAAATGCGCTTTGTAAACCTTTTTCATTTCCTTTGCGTACACAGAATCAACAATAACAGCATTTTTCCCCATATACATATTGACACCTTGCACCCACATATTTTTGATCTTCGTATCCGTTGTTGTAGTGATAGTGAATGAAATTTCCTCCTCTACTTCAATCTCTTGCAGGAATTGAACTGAAATTTGTTGGCCCTGATCAAACACTATACATTCTTGCGTTAGATCAATGTTGCACTGTTTTACCGAATTTTTTAAAGGGAAATCGATATAATTTAAATAAATCCCGACAGCAGTTGCGAAAACCAGTAAAGGAAGCAATATTCTGGAAAAAAAAGTAAGTATCACATTTACTCAGCAGTTAGATTAAACACTGAATAAGTGTGATAAAAAAAAAAGAAATTAACAAGGATGTTTTTATCTTTATTTTTAAACGTAAAACTTAAATAAATTAAGATTTTGTATTTTATTTGTATTAATATCAATATCTTATAATAATAATAAAAAACACTAGATGCTTGTTTTTTATTTGTAATAAGCCTGTAAATTTATCGTTAACAAGAGTGGAAGATTCATTAAATGAGTGTAGCTATTCAAGCACATCCCGAATACAACTATAAAGTAGTTCGGCAATTTGCGGTGATGACCGTAGTATGGGGAATTATTGGTATGGCTTTAGGGGTCTTAATTGCTGCTCAGCTATATTGGCCAGCGTTAAATTTTGACACGCCATGGTTAACTTTCTCTAGGCTAAGACCCCTGCATACTAACTCGGTTATTTTTGCTTTTGGCGGATGTGCCTTATTTGCTACTTCTTTGTATGTAGTTCAGCGAACTTCCAACGTGAGGTTATTCAGCGACAAATTAGCATCATTTACTTTTTGGGGCTGGCAGCTTGTTATCGTACTAGCTGTAATCACTCTTCCGATGGGACTAACCAGTTCAAAAGAATACGGTGAACTGGAATGGCCTATCGATATATTAATCACCATAGTTTGGTTATCCTACGTGATCAATTTTTTTGGTACTATGGTCATCAGAAAAGTTTCCCATATCTACGTAGCCAACTGGTTTTTTGGCGCCTTTATGCTAACTGTTGCGGTTCTACATATTGCTAACAGTATGGCTATACCTGTTTCTTTGACTAAATCCTACTCTATCTACGCTGGCGCGGTGGATGCCATGATCCAGTGGTGGTATGGGCACAATGCGGTTGGCTTTTTCCTTACAGCTGGTTTTCTGGGCATGATGTATTACTTTGTACCTAAACAAGCTGGGCGTCCTGTTTATTCATACCGTCTGTCAGTAGTGCATTTTTGGGCACTGATATCTCTATATATTTGGGCCGGCCCACACCATTTACATTATACCGCTCTGCCCGATTGGACTCAGTCTTTAGGAATGGCCATGTCTATTATCTTATTTGTACCTTCTTGGGGCGGCATGATAAACGGTATTATGACGTTATCTGGTGCATGGCATAAACTGCGTACTGATCCTGTATTACGCTTCCTTGTTGTTTCATTGTCCTTCTACGGTATGTCGACATTTGAAGGGCCCATGATGGCAATAAAAACTGTAAATGCATTGTCACATTATACTGACTGGACTATCGGTCATGTGCATTCTGGTGCCTTAGGTTGGGTCGCTATGGTCTCTATTGGTTCTATTTATCACCTTATCCCTGTTTTGTTTGATAAATCCAAAATGTACAGTATTAAATTAATCAACGTACATTTTTGGTTGGCCACAATTGGCGTAGTGTTATACATAGTCGCCATGTGGATGTCAGGTGTCTTACAAGGTTTGATGTGGCGTGCGATAAATGCTGACGGAACTCTCACTTATAGTTTTGTGGAATCACTTGAATTTTCCAAACCATTTTATCTTGTTCGCTTTATTGGGGGAGTTTTAGTTGTGGTGGGCATGCTCATCATGGCTTACAACGTTTACAAAACCATTAAAAGTGAGAGTGATCAGAAAGCAATTGAACCAGAAATACAACCGGCTTAAGGAGGTCAGACTATGAAAAATGCACATGCATTAATTGAAAAAAATGTAGGCCTATTGGCCATTCTTATACTGATTGCTATTAGTCTGGGGGGTATGGCACAAATTACTCCTCTTATGTATCAACAACAACTGATGGAGCCTGTGGATGGTTTGACACCTTACACCGCGTTACAAATGGAAGGCCGAGATATCTATATTCGTGAAGGCTGTGTGGGTTGCCACAGTCAAATGATCCGACCTTTTCGATCAGAAACAGAACGGTATGGTCATTATTCAGTTGCTGGTGAGTCAGTCTGGGAACACCCATTTTTATGGGGATCAAAACGAACAGGACCAGATTTAGCGCGTGTTGGCGGTAGATACAGTGATGATTGGCATAGAATTCATCTGATTAATGCAAGAGACTTAGTACCAGAATCCAATATGCCTGGTTTCCCTTGGTTGATGGAAAATACTCTAGACGGGGAGTTAACAGCAAAAAAATTATCAGTATTTAAAGATTTTGGGGTCCCTTATACCGATGAAGATATTGCTGGCGCTAAAGAAGCGGTTCAAGGTAAAACTGAAATGGTGGCACTTATCGCTTATTTACAGTCACTCGGCACGGCATTGAAATAACATGGATTATGCAATAAGTGGCAGTATTTACACTGTATTAGTGTTCGTGTGTTTTATTGGAATTGTTTGGTGGGCCTACAGTAAAAAGTCAAAAGAAAATTTTGACGAGGCCGAAATGCTTATTTTTGATGATGAGCCAAGACAAGAAAAACAGGAGTCTAAAGTAGATGAGTAGTTTTTGGAGTATCTGGATCACTGTGATTACATTGGGGTCAATATTAGGTTGTTTTTTATTGCTTCGTTGGTGTTTATCCAATAAAACAGGTATCGCAGAAGGTGAAGATATGCACCATGAGTTCGATGGCATCATCGAACTCAATAACCAGCTACCTAGATGGTGGACGATTTTATTTTATATTTGTATCGTTTGGGCACTCATTTATTTAGCTTTATATCCTGGCTTAGGCAATTATAAAGGGCTGATAAACTGGCAAAGCTCTAACCAAAACATTCAATCATTAGCAGAGTCTAGAGCATCCATTGAAGCCAATAAGACCAATGGAGTGATAAATCAATATGATAGGGAAGTGGAATTTGCTAATGAACTTTTTGCCCCTATTTTTGAAGCTTATTACAAACAGCCTATTACTGAGTTAGCGAAAGATACAGAAGCACTTAAAATTGGCCAACGGTTGTATAGTCAGAATTGTTCACAATGTCACGGCTCTGATGCCCGGGGTCAAAGAGGCTTTCCAAATTTAACTGACGATGATTGGTTATATGGTGGGTCACCTGAAAAAATAACTGAAACCTTAATTAACGGTCGTAAAGCCATGATGCCCGCCCAATTAGTTGCACACGGTGAGGATGGTATCGAAGAACTAGTGGCTTACGTTCTAAGTTTAAGTAATCGGTCTGATTTAAAACAAACCATGGTAGATGCAGGCCAAGCAAGATTTACTGTATGTGCAGCTTGTCACGGTCAAGATGGTAAAGGTAATCAGTTAATTGGTGCACCAAATTTAACCGACCAAATTTGGTTATATGGTGGCACTGATAAGTCGATCACTGAAACTCTTAGGTATGGTCGTAACGGAGTTATGCCTGCATTTAAGAAGACACTTGGAGAAAAGAAAATCCATCTGGTTAGTGCATACGTATATAGTTTATCTCAGGATAAATAGTTTCTAATTGATTTGCTGGAGGCCCCGTTTACGGGGCTTTTTTAATATTTTTAACATTGAGTAGTTCCTTTACATGCAATCTGATATTCAAAAAGTTTGGTACAAACAGTTCTGGCCCTGGTTTCTCATCATTGTGCCCCTCACATCTATGGTCCTTAGCTTTACTATGATGAATTTGGCATTTACTGGCGAAGACAGCATGGTCATTGATGATTATTATAAAGAAGGTAGAGCCATCAATCTTAAAATTCAAAAATTACAGCAAGCTCAAAACCTCAATATATCCACTAAGACTCAAGTCTTTTCAGACTATGTAGAAGTCATTTTCATCAGCGGCGAGCCTGAAAATGGCGAAGCTCTGACTTTAGACTTTTTTCATTCCACACAAAATTTTAAGGATTTCTCAGTGACCTTGTTTCGTGACGCCAATGGAGTATATCGCGCGCCATTAACAGAAGATATTTTGGGTAAATGGCAATTGAGTTTACATCCATTCAACGAAAACTGGAAAATTCAACAAGTAGTTTTACTGCCACAAACCAGTCCTTTTGATTTAAAACCTTAATCGCAATGCTGCTCAAGTGCTTTCATTGTGGTTTGCATATAGACCCTCATCATAACTATCACACTGACGTATTGGGAAAACGACAATCCTTTTGTTGTCCTGGATGTTGCGCTGTCGCAGATGCAATAGTGAGCAATGGCTTGGAAGATTATTATCATTATCGAAGCGAGTTTGCAGAAAAAGCATCAGAGAACGAAAATGAGTTATTACAAAAACTTAAATTATTTGATGATGATAGTATATTGCAAGAATTTGTTGAAAGTCAGGAAGACGTTAGCGAAATTCAATTAACGATTAGTGGCATTAATTGTGCGGCATGTGGTTGGCTAATTGAAAAACAAATGGTTAAATTAAATGGGATAATGAAGGTCGGTGTGAATGTTTCTGCCAGACGAGCAAGTGTAACCTGGAATAGTCAGCAACTAAAACTTAGCCAAATCCTGAGTCATATCGAAAAAATAGGTTATCACGCAAAACCGTTTCAATCTGAACAACATGAGATTATATTCAGGCAAGAAAATAAAGCTTTTCTAAAACGTCTGGGGCTGGCTGGCTTAATGACGATGCAAGTCATGATGTTAAACATCGGCGTGTTTTTTGATATATTTGGTCATATAGACCTTCAAACCAAGCAATATTTTAATTGGATCAGCCTGTTATTGACGACTCCCGTCATCCTCTACTCAGCTTCAGAATTTTACACCAGTGCCATTCGCGGATTACGTGCTCACACGTTTAATATGGATGTGCCTATCGTTTTGGCCTTAGGTATTACATACATATCAGGGGTGTTTGCTACTGCACAAAATACCGGTCAAACATATTTTGAATCGTTGTGTATGTTCGTTTTTTTACTGCTAGTGAGTCGTTATCTTGAACAGAGTGCACGTTATAAAGCGGCTCAGGCATCAGCTAATATGCTTGAGCATTTGCCTATTACTGCTACTTTGATAGAGGGTGAAATATTAACCTCAGTATTGGCTAAGTCCCTGAAGGTTAATCAATTAGTTTTAGTTAAAGCCGGTGAGCTGGTTCCTGTTGATGGTGTTATTACCCAAGGACAAGGACAACTTGATCAGGCTATGTTATCGGGTGAGTTTAATTTAATTAGTAAATACACAGGTGATCAAGTTTTAGCAGGTAGCTTAAATCAATTAGGTACCTTGACAGTGAAGGTCACAGCAAGCTTGCAACATTCTACTCTTAATCAAATTAGTAAATTACAAACTCAAGCGATGAGTACTAAGCCGAGAATCGCGAGTTTAGCTGATCGGTTCTCTCAATATTTTGTTGGGGTTGTGTTACTGATTGCATCCATTAGTTATGTCGTTTGGCAACAAATAGACCCATCTCAGGCTCTTTGGGTGATGGTAGCAGTATTAATCGCTACTTGCCCCTGTGCTTTAGGACTGGCCACACCTTCAGCTTTATCTTGTGCTATTGCTAATTTGAACAGCAAAGGTGTGTTATTAAAGCGAGGCGATGCGTTAGAGCAAATTACGTTAGTGGACTGGATTGGTTTAGACAAAACTGGCACTTTGACAGAGGGGCAATTCACAATCACTCAGTGCATGAACCCGAGTGAACAGCCTGATAGTCATTATTTTAAGATAGCCTCCAGCATAGAACAGTATTCATCTCATCCTATTGCTCGGGCATTTAGTCTCTATGAGAGTCCATTTACAGTGAGTGATTTTCAAAGTGAAATAGGGAAAGGTGTCAGTGGAAAAATAGAAGGGATTTTATATAAACTCGGAGCCGCAGCCTTCATGAATATTGACATCCCACAGAGTATGTCAACTTGCAATGTTTTTCTTCAATCAAATAATGAATTACTTTGTGGTTTTTTACTGACCGATAAACTCAGGCCGCAGGGCACTGCATTAATCAATTATCTAAAACCCTACAATGTTAATTTAATTAGTGGTGATATTGCACCCATAGTGAAATCGGTTGCTGAAGAGTTAGGAATAAATAATTGGTTAGCGGAACAACGTCCACAACATAAACTGCAAACAATTAAAGAAGCTCAGTCTAAAAAACACGTGGTGTTGATGGTTGGTGATGGGATCAACGATGGACCAGTATTGGCCCAAGCAGATGTATCTATTACTTTAGGTGCAGGCTCAGATTTGGCTAAATCTTCTGCAGATATAGTGTTACTTGATAACAATCTAGCTAAGCTACAAATAATCTTTAGCATAGCCAAAAGATGTAAAACTACAATCGAACAAAATATAGCCTGGGCGATAGGATATAATTTATTGATATTACCTTTGGCTGTTATGGGGATACTGAGCCCTTGGATGGCGGTAGTGGGTATGTCGTTGAGTTCTTTAATAGTGGTAGTGAATTCCACTCGACTTCTAAAATAATAGGGGCCTGCACTTGAGCAGTATTTATGTTTTGATCCCACTTGCCATATTATTGGTGAGCATCGCAATAGGTGTGTTTTTTTGGGCCGTTAAATCCAATCAGTTTGAGGATTTAGAACGTCACGGTAGCAGTATTTTGTTCGACGATGACCTCCCTAAAAAAACATCTAAACCACAGCTAGACGCAAAAAAAAATGATGAATGATTTAAGTTTTTTTTCGGCCTTTCTAATAGGTTTAGCTGGCGGGGTTCACTGCGTAGGTATGTGTGGAGGAATAGTGGGTGCGTTTAGTTACGCGGTTCCTAAGCATTCGGCGATGCTACCTTACACCTTAGCTTACAATTTTGGACGAGTGATAAGTTACATCATTGCTGGCTCTATTACAGGCTGGGCTGGGTATTTGTTTGCACAACAAATCAATCAAGGTGTTGTAATCTTGCAGTTTGTAAGTGGTATTTTTCTGTTTTTGTTAAGCCTATACGTTGCTGGGTGGTGGCAAGGTCTTAGTAAGATTGAAAAAATCGGACGTTATTTTTGGCAATTAATTCGTCCTTTATCTAAAAAGTTATTACCTTTTAAAACCCCATTACACGCCCTACCCTATGGCATGATCTGGGGTTGGTTGCCTTGCGGATTGGTTTATTCTGTACTAACCTGGTCTTTGGCAAGCGGGTCCGCGCTGCATGGAGCCATTATTATGGCGGGTTTTGGTCTAGGCACTTTACCTATAATGATATTAATGGCTTCTGGATTCGATAAAATCCAACAACTGATTCAAAATCCTAAAGCAAGAATTTTTATGGGTTTATTATTGATGATGTTCGCTACAAACCAATTATTCCAAGCTATATCAGCTTCAATTCAATAAACCAGTTCCGTTTTCGATATCTTTTAACTGGAATAATATTAAATAATTTCATAAGCTAAATTTTGTTGTTTGCTATTTTTATATAGAGGTTAGGCATGAATTATCAAAAGATATTAGCCGTTATAGAACCGGAACTCCCTACTCAAAAATCTCTGGCCAGAGCAATCGATATAGCTAAGATTAATGGCGCCAGTATTACAGCATTTTTAACTATCTATGACTTTTCTTACGAAATGACAACGATGTTGTCAATGGACGAACGTGAAAATATGCGACAGGCAGTCATAGATGATAGAACTGACTGGTTAGTAAATTTAGTCTCAGACCAGTTCAGTACTCAAGACGTGAGCATCGATGTGAAGATCGTTTGGCATAATCGACCTTATGAGAGCATAATTTATGAAGTCATGGTTAAAGGATACGATTTAATTGTTAAAGGTACAAAAGCAAACGATTCATTAAAATCAGTCATTTTCACCCCTACTGACTGGCATATTATGCGTAAAGCTCCTGTTCCTGTGCTCTTGGTAAAAGAGCATGACTGGCCTTTGGGAGGTCAAATTATTGCTGCAATTAACGTTGGTGTGAATGTCAAAGAACACATTTCATTAAATGAAGAAATTACTAAACAAGCATTACATTTTGCTAAGTTATTATCTTCAAATGTTCACTTAGTAAACTCGTATACTGGCACACCTGCCAATGTTGTCATTGAAATACCCGAATTTGACCCTGCAGCTTATGACGAGTCGGCTAAGCAGCATCATGAGCATTCTATGCAAATTCACGCAAATAGACATCATATAAACAAAGCATATTGTCATGTGGATATTGGCTTACCAGAAGACGTGGTTCCAAAATACGCTAAACAACTAGATGCAGAGTTGGTGGTGCTTGGAACAGTCGGTCGACAAGGGATTTCTGCGGCACTGATAGGTAACACCGCAGAACATGTGATAGATAAAATTAATTGTGACGTATTGGCTATTAAACCTGATGGTTTTGTATCACCAGTCAAATGTTAGGTATTTATCTACGGTACTTATTGCTTGAGGCCATTCAGCAATGACTTTTATAAGTCGATAATGCTGGAATACAAGACAACAAAATAGCAGCACATGCGGCTATTAAGACGAATTGTCCTGCAGAGGGCAGATCCACGTATGGACTAATATACAATGCAAAGTGATGTTCAAGTAAAGGCTGGCCCTATTAATAACCCCAATGTGACTAACAAATAACCTGATAATTAACCCCATAATGTAAGCAATAAGGCCTCAGTACCAATCAGTATAATAATGATGTGTGCCTTGGCACCACTGTCCGTAATACTGCCAGTTCCCTTTCCCTCTCTTTCATAGAATCCAACAGCATAGTTGTCATACAAATGAGTGCCGTAGCTAGGATAAGCCATGAAATAACCCATAAGCTAATTTCAACTGCACCCACTATCTTCCAAAGCTCTCTTAGTGCCAAAGCGGGAAGAATTGCGCTTATAGGCTCTTGTTTATATTAAAAAAATATCTCGCTGTAATCGTAATATGGCTATTTTTTTTACTGCCAAGTGAAATGTGATGAGTTGAGGTTAATACTGTTTACCTAAAGGCACATCCGTTATCAATTCTTCATGAATGTGTTGTGTTTGATAATGGATATCGATGCTTTGGGAATATAAAGAGATTGAAAAGCTGGCGTGCTTGTGGACTTTAATATTTCTACCACCCTAAAAGGATGTTCGTCGTGATGGGGTAAAGCTGACGTTACCTGTTCCATGAGACATGACTAACGAGTGATTGATTTGATAGCCTAAATTCTTAGCAGCATCTGCACCAAGTAATACTTCATATAACCGTTTAAAGGGTCCCCCCTTAACAAATGAAATATTTTGTTTGTCACCGTTCTTAAAATATTTTAAATAGTCATCTGTAGTGCCAATTACGGAAAATACTTGGTAAGAGTCTCCCATCGAATGCGGAACTGACCAAGCCAATTGGTTTTTAGTAACAATATCTTGGTAACTTTTCCATTGTATATTGTTGGCAGGATTACCGATTTTAAACACCGAAAATAATAATAAATGAATCCCACGGGTGCGGCTACCTAAATCCAATCTACTCCAGAGACAGTGCGATCAAAATAGTTCTTTACTTCAGCATACAAATACTTAACACCAATAAGCACCATCATGCTTATGCATATCGATGTACAGGTCAGAATAGCCATAACCTGACGTGACCAAAAACTGGCCATAACTAACTTAAGCAGCAACAACATCAATCTTTGGTTGCTGTAAATCTGCCAGCGCTCATTGTTGATCAAATGTGGCGTAAAGACATATCGTGGCTAACAAATACAACCTTTGAGGTATTAGCACAGTCTAAAAGTAGTTGTATAAATTGATTTCTGGTTTGAGAATCTAACGCAGAAGTGGACTCATCGGCAATGATAAGCGCAAGCGATGTATACAATGCCCGTGCAACAGCTACACGTTGTTGTTGACCAACACTTAGCTCAATTGCTTTTCGATTAAGTAAATTATTACTTAATTCTACTCGTTCAAATATTGAAGCTAATTGGCCTAAATGTGCTGTTTTATCTACACTCCTCAGTCGCTGAGCCAATAGTATGTTTTGTTCTATAATTAATTAAGGCAACAAATTGAACTGCTGAAAAATGATCCCAATATTATTCGCTCTAAAGGTATCTTTTTGCTTTTGGTTTAAAGTGGCCATGTCTTAACCTAAGACTTTTATGTAGCCTAAATAACGACTTTCAATGCCAGAAATTAAATTCAACAGCGTAGACTTACCTTCCCCTAAGCGACCATATAAAAATACTTTCTCACCTGTTACCACCTGCCAATAAGGTATCTTCAGGGTAAAATCACTTTGCTTTGACCAAGAGAAAAAGCAGATCTTTAATCACTAAACTGTAAGGCATAAAAACAACATATCCATTAACAAAAAGTTTAGTTAAGAAAGAAACGAATTTTCCAGTATAATTATCCTGCCAAATGGGGCAACCTTTTCAGCCGACAAAATATAAGCCATATGTATGAACCAATTAGCTAGCAATAAACAAAAAAAAACACGAAGCTTCGATAAGTTACAAAAACGCCTCAGACATCATACTGGTAAAGCAATAGCTGATTTTGATATGATTGAAGATGGCGACAAAGTAATGGTCTGCTTATCTGGCGGAAAAGATAGCTATACGATGTTGGATATGTTGCTACATATGCAAAAAGTGGCCCCCATATCTTTTAGTATTATTGCTGTTAATCTTGATCAAAAACAACCTGGATTTCCAGAACACGTATTACCAGAATACCTCACCCAGCTTGGTGTGGATTTTGAAGTGGTTGAAGAAGACACTTATTCAATCGTAATAGATAAAGTACCTGAAGGTAAAACAACTTGTGCACTATGTTCAAGACTTCGCAGAGGAATTTTATATAATACTGCCACTCGTTTAAAAGCGACGAAAATTGCATTGGGACATCATAGAGATGACATGTTGGAGACACTTTTTCTGAACATGTTTAATGGTGGGCAGCTAAAGTCGATGCCTCCTAAATTGGTCAGTGATGATGGCAAACAAATGGTCATACGACCACTAGCTTATTGCGCTGAACAAGACATCGCTGATTATTCGCAGCACCTTAAATTCCCTATTATTCCATGTAATCTGTGTGGCTCTCAAGAAAATCTCCAGAGAAAAGTCATTAAAGGCATGTTGCAAGATTGGCATGAGCGTTTTCCAGGCAGAATAGAGTCCATGTCAAAAGCATTACAAAATGTGGTGCCTTCGCACTTAGCAGATAACACTCAATTTAATTTCGTTGATTTAAAAACACAAACAGTACCATTTAAAAATGGTGACATTGGCTTTGATCCTCCAGAACTGAACTCATCCAATATGACCAAATTTGAAAAAGTAGTGCCAATTGTCATAACCAACATTTAGGATTAAAGGAATAATATGAAAATCGGATTAGCATTAGGCAGTGGTGCAGCACGTGGGTGGGCTCATATTGGAGTGATCCAAGCTCTGGAAGAAATGGGTATCGAAATAGATGTAGTTTCTGGGTGCTCTATTGGCTCCTATGTCGGAGCAGCTTATGCCTCAGGAAAATTACCAGCGTTATCCGAATGGGTTGAAAGCCTAACAGATTGGCAGGTATTTGCTTTGATGGGAGTGGGTTTTCATAAAGGGGGTCTAGTAAGTGGCTTAAAAGTATTTAAAGCACTACATGATAATTTTAGCTTTGAAACTTTTGAAGAGTTACATAAACCTTTTGCAGCTGTCGCTACTGACTTATATAGTGGCCGGGAAGTAAATTTCATGAATGGCTCTGTGATTGAAGCCGTTAAAGCATCATGTGCTATACCTGGATTATTTCCTCCGCTTTTATTTGAGAATAGATGGTTAGTTGATGGGGGGGTAGTCAACCCTGTGCCCGTTAATATGTGCAGATTATTAGGAGCTGATGTGGTGATTGCTGTTAATTTAAGTGCAGACTTTAGACCTCAATCTATAGTTGCTAATCCAATTGATCATGGGAATAATCAAAAAAAGACCACAGATTTTTTTAAACGAAGTCAGCAACAAATTCAACAATGGTTTAAAAAAGATGCGGATACTCCAACTGAACAAGACTTAATAACAGACCCAGAATTTTTAACTGAAGCATGTTTAGAAATACTTGAGCCTGCCAACATCGAACAGCAAATAACAGAAGGTATATTGGGGACTGAGCATATTGTTGTACCTCCTGCCCCTTCGATCATCAATGCGATGACAGGTTCATTAGATATTCTTTCTGCAAGAGTCACACGCTCCCGCCTAGCTGGCGACCCACCAGATATCCTAATAGAACCACAACTTCGTGATTTCGGTATGATGGAATTTTATCGAGCAAAAGAGCTCATTGAACATGGCCGGGCTAGCGTATATAGAATTGCGGACCAAATTAAATATCAATTAGGTGCTGAATAATTAAATACGATATTTAAACAGTATAATTGACAGACTCTCGGCTGCTATCTAAGGTATATGATTAACAACTAAAAAGGAACTTTTACATGCCCATACAAATTAGCTTCGAACTCTCTGACAGCGACTTAGATCATTTTCGCTCACTGATGAAAGCCGCGATGGAAAAAGCCATTGAGTATCCACCAGCCGAAGTATTAAAAAAAGCACGTGCCGTTTGCGCGGAAATGGAACAGGCGAATTTACCTGATTTTGTTATACACAGAATGGAGTCTCTGGAGACACTTATATCAGCTTTAGAAGATCCAGAATGGCAAATGCCTGAAGACGAAAAAAATGAAATACTAACTTCACTTGCCTATTTTAGTGAGCCAGAAGATTTAGTGCCTGACAATATTCCAGGTTTAGGTTATGTGGATGATGCCATCATGATTGAATTGGTTATTCAGGAGTTGTCACAAGATTTAGCTGCTTATAAACAGTTTTGTCAGTTTAGAATAACAGAAGAAAACCGCAGAGGCGCTGAAGCTAACGTGAATAGAGACAGTTGGTTGAGTAGTAAAAGAACAGAACTTCGCTCTCAAATGCGTCGAGGCCGCAATACAGCCGGAAGTAGACGTTTATTCTCTAGGATAATGTAATAATATCCTATGACAAGATGCAGGGATAAGCTAATTACCCTGCAATGATTCAATTTTTATTTTTTTATTATAGCGGTTATGCGTATCGGCTTGTGCGGTAATTTTAGTCCTTTAGGTTGCATCAGCCATGCCTTACTCAAATCTAGCGTTCCCTCTTTATTCATTAAAGATTGTAAGCGGTCTGGTAAATTTATCTCTCGGTCAAAGTGAAACGATAAACCATCTGCGGAGGGCATCATAAAAGACAAAAATCCTCCCATCTCATCAAAAAATGCCTGATACTGATGAAACAATAATAATAAATCATCCTGGCTATAATGTGTCTTCATAAAGCTCGGTAACGTCTCTAACTGCACAGACATATCACATCGATTGGCCTGATCATCTAACTCAATGACCACTTGTGCCTTAGCCATTTTAAGAATTTTATCTGTGGGTACAGTAAATCGCTCATTATTTTCAACCGTCAATGGCAATCTTTGTTTTTGCGTAACTATTTCAGCACGGATGATGTGACAAAGGCGGTTTTCCGCAATATGTTGAAATCCAAATGCAAATCTTAATGCGTTAGTGTCAGGATCATCAAGCTTTTTAACATGACTGTAAAAGCTTGAATATTGTACTTCTAACGTGTCTGCGATTGCATATGTACATAAAATCATATGCCCTAATATAAATAGTGTTATTTTCAACCCGCTGTATCCATATGTTTTCTATTCACTCGCAACATGCTGAGCAATTCATCTATGTATGCTTGCCCCCGTTCAGAGTAGCTTGAGAGGCCAGCAGCTAGGGCCTTTGCAGAAACAGGCTTGTCAGCCTGTCTTAGATTTTGTCTTATCATACGTAAGTCTTTATATGCATAGTGACGATTAAGATTACGTGTGTAAGTCATAACCGCATGAGATAGGTCTCTAAATTTTGCAACTTCATGGACTGCGTTGTCATTGCGTTGTTTGGGTACGAAACCACAGCCTTTTTTAAAACACCAAAGACCAAAAAAATTATACCCCTCTTGAGCAAACCTTGAGGCTCCCCAACCAGACTCATTTGCAGCCTGTACCAAAACAAGTGCCACAGGTATCGTATCAACTCTTCTTATTAACATTTTAAAAGTCTGCTCTAAGGATAATATTTTATCACCTGTAAACTGATATTTTTTAATTAAATTATTAAATACCTCTTGTTGATGCTGATTAAAATTTTGCTGCTGCAGCATCACTTTTTGTAACGCTAATACCATTTCCCGCTCTTTTAAAATAATTTCATTTTGCCTTTGAATTTCAGGTTGTAAATAAGCGAAAAATGCCCGTTTTTTCTCAATCACATTACTAAAACCAGCAAAATTAGGAACCGGTTTGGTACTGCTATCTAATCGGGGGATGTCCAATCCATCAAGGCTAATAATGTCCTGTGCAACATCTTTAAATTTAGATTGCTGTAATAAAACGATTAACGTTATGGTAGGGATTAGAACCGCAATTATAACAACACATATTTTAACAACATCACGCATGAAATATTGACTCATCAAGGTTTGATTGTGACTTTACGCTGAGCACTTTAATTCCAAATAATTCACGATATAAAATACCTTTCATATTGATGAAAAAGGGAATAATCCAAATGTACGCAAACCCTAAAGACAGAGCACCTAAAAATAAACACAGATAGTACACAAGGTAAAACACCGAAAGGGGCAACCAATATTTATGAAAAACTTTAAAAGACTGAATTACAGATTGACTCGGAGCTAGTTTTTTTTCAATCAATAACATGATTGAAAAACCTGTGGCCAGATTAATGTAAAACAACATTGCCACACCTAGCAAAACACTAACCTGTGACCCAACAAAAGAGCCAACGTCTGACATCGCTGCTAATAGTAGCGCCAGTAAAATGACTAAAATAGAACTCATTACGTTTTTTAAAATCGATGAAAATCTTGGCTTGATCCCTACGCTATGTGAAATACCTAACAAAAACATGGTGGCTATTATGGGTGTGGTAACAATAATACCTGCGACCTTAAGTGAAACCATCATACTCTGAGGGACGACACTTAAATCGGATATGCCAAACCATGATTGCAATACCCAAGCAAATACGATTGCAATAAAAAACAATAATAACACACCATTTAAAACAGCTGCTTTAGTGTTTTTTGATAAATTCCAAGCCTCTTCAGCAATCGCTTTTAGATCTAAATGGATTTCACCCTTGAGTGACTTTTCGAGACTGCCACCCTGTATTTTAAACTGTTTTTGTTCTTCCACTTAAATTCCTATTTAACGATCACTTTGGCATTACTTTATAAAAGCGCACTATACAGGCATCACCAATTTTATCGCCAACAAAATCAATACAATACCCATAACCCTATCAAACCAATAACCTTTTTTACCAATATACAGCCTAACTTTTTTAGAACTTAAAAACGAAGACAGAACACAAAACCAAATACCTGTTGCCACGGCCAAATATAACCCATATCCAAGTTTAATTGCATTGGGAGTATCTGGAGATACGGCCACAGCAAATACCGATAAAAAAAACAGAGTGGCCTTAGGGTTGAGGCCATTTGTTAAAAATCCAACCATAAAGGCTTTGTTATCAGAAATAATGTGCATTGTTTTTTTAAACTCTACACTATTTAAGTGTTTAGACGCAGAGCTCCTTATCGCTCCCCAGCCTAGATACAGTAAATACATAGCAGCAATATAACTAAATACTTGAAAAAGCACAGGTGTTGTTTTTATAAGAATACCTATACCTAGTAAGGAATAGCCAACATGGATCAGTATGCCTACCCCAATACCAATACTGGTAATGATAGCGGCTCTTCGGCCAAAACTAATGCTGTGTTTCAATACGATGGCGAAGTCTGGACCAGGACTAGCGACGGCCAACAAGTGCACACTAGCAATAGTTAAAAATTCCATCCAATATTGATGTACATATTCAATCAACCTTAAGCCCTTTTTATTAATGTAGCTACAAACCGACCGGGTTATTCACTTTTAGGTCCGTAGTGTTTTCAGAAAAATCATTTTACCTGAACATGGTCCTAGGTTTAACTCAAAGCAGAAAGCTTAGGAATGATCAGTCTGACTAACGTAACTGGATGTTGAGTATATCCCAGCTCATATAATAAATTTTTTTCCTACCCTTTGATTTAAGAATCGCTGAACTAAACTGCATTGCAATCGAATCCTCATAAATTACCACCTCCTCAACATTGTGAGTTTTCAATGAGTCATCATTATTTTAAAAGGACATTTAATCCAGATTAGGTAGAAATACTTATATCTTTTAACACCACTAATTTTAGTAAATTCATCTTATAACAATGTACATTAGTGAATATAAGGGGCACACAGAATTTAACATCCGGATTGATAACAAATACATGGGAACTTAAACATCGTGAGTCAGTATTTTACAATGTTATTATATTAACAAATAATACTTTTAAGCATTTATTTATTTTTGAGTGAAAAACCTGTTGGTGTAATTTTGGTCAACACGGGTATAAGGGTTTTCAAACTGATTTATCTGGCGTATCTACTTTGAGAATGCTTCAAGTAGAACACCCATTATTAAAATGATGAAAATATCAAGGGAAACGCAAGATTGAAAATGTCATCGAAATCTATTGCTTTTACTGCACCACATTATGCAGCCAGTCAGGTTGGTCAAAACATTCTACAACAAGGTGGAACGGCTATAGAAGCTATGGTTGCAGCTGCAGCATCAATATCTGTTGTTTACCCGCATATGAATAGTATGGGCGGAGATGGTTTTTGGCTCATAAGTGAGCCTGGTAAAGAGCCTATTGGTATAGATGCAAGTGGTATTGCAGCTAAACGAGCAGACCTGAATTTCTTCGCAGGTCAAGATAATATAGAGAGTCGCGGCGGTCGTGCCTGTCTTAATATGGCTGGAGCGGTAGCCGGTTGGAGTAAAGCATTAGATATCAGTAAAAGCTGGCAACCATCACTCGAATTAGAACAATTATTGTCCCCTGCCATCGGTCAGGCTGAATGGGGTATTGAAGTAACTCAGAGTTTGCAAAATGCCAGTAAAAAAACCTTTAATGACTTGCATAAATTAGTCAATTTTGAACAATTTATGATTCAAGGACAACGTTTAGAAAAAGGTAAAATACTTAAACTACCTAAAATTTCACAAACATTAAAAACATTAGCCAGCAATGGATTAGATGATTTCTACCATGGTGACATTGCGAAAATGTTGGCTGAAGATTTAGCCGCGACAGGATCCCCTATTCAGTTAAGCGACTTTTCTGATTACCGAGTGCAGCAGATCACTCCTTTGAGCGTGAACACGTCTGCGGGTAAATTGTATAACTTGCCGGCACCTACTCAAGGCATTGCTTCGCTCATCATTTTGGCCTTATTCGATAAAGTTCAACATCAGGCAAAGACTGAAGCCGATTTTATTCACCTATTGGTTGAATGTACTAAACAAGCATTCATTGTTCGGGACGCAGTGCTAACAGACCCTTCTCGTTTAGCCGAGCCTTTAGAGTGTTATTTACAAGAAGAAAAGCTCAATCAACTAACAAAAAAAGTGCGTCTTAATAAAGCGCTACCTTGGCCGCATATTGGCAAATTAGGCGATACAGTATGGATGGGTGCTTGTGATAGAGAAGGCCGAATGGTCAGTTATATTCAAAGCATCTACTGGGAATTTGGTAGTGGTGTTGTATCCCCAAAAACGGGCATTGTTTGGAATAACCGAGGTACCACATTTAGTCTACAGCCTGATCATCTTCAGCAACTTAAACCTGGATTAAAACCTTTCCATACACTTAACCCTGCATTTGCTGAACTTAAGGATGGTAGACGTTTGTGTTACGGCACTATGGGTGGCGAAGGTCAGCCACAAACACAAGCAGCAGTGTTTAGTCGCTATGTTTACCGCCAACAAGCTTTACCTAAAGCGATATCTGAAAGCCGTTGGTTATTGGGTCGTACTTGGGGGGATAACAATAATAACTTGCATGTAGAGCAAGATATCCCGCAAAATGTTATTCAAAAATTGGCCTCTAAGGGCCATCAAATAACTACCGTTCCAGCATGCAATGAATTAATGGGTCATGCTGGCGCAGTGGTATTAAGGCCGGACAATACTGTTGCAGCGGCTACAGACCCTCGCAGTGATGGTAAGGCGTTTGCAGCCACTTTGTAAACTAAGAGAATTTTATGGATGTTGTACTAAGCAATCTACCCACCATTTTTGCGTTAATAACAACGGGCATTTTTGCTGGATTGTTAGCAGGGTTGTTAGGCGTAGGTGGTGGCATAGTAATTGTGCCAGTACTGTTTTTTCTGTTTCAAAGTTTTGACGTGTCAGCCCAAAGTGCCATGTTGATTGCCACGGCCACTTCATTAGCAACTATAGTTCCTACTTCCCTCAGTTCAATTAATTCTCATCATAATAAAGGTAACGTTGACTTTAGTCTGCTTAAATCATGGGGTCTATATATATTGATAGGAGTGATTATTGGTAGCTTGTTAGTCACTGAATATGGTGGCCAATGGCTTAGCTCACTGTTTGGTGTGATTGCCAGTTTTTCCGCACTCAACATGTTATTTCGTGTTGGACAATCAACTGTTGCAGACTCGTTGCCTGGTAAGTTTGGTCAAAGAGTGATTGCCAGTTTAATTGGTTTTTTCAGCGCTATGGTCGGAATAGGCGGCGGTACGTTTAGTGTGCCTATTCTTTCAGCTTATCGTTATCCTGCACATAAAGCGGTGGGCACAGCCGCAGGTATAGGTCTAATAATATCTCTCCCAGCAGCCATAACTATGCTGACATTTGGTGTCACGCCTAGTGATGCTCCCTTTGGTACTTATGGTTTAGTTAATCTTTTAGGTTTTGTGTGTATTGTGCCGTTGACTGTTATTTTTGCGCCAATGGGGGCTAAACTAGCAAGCATAATGGACGCTAATCTACTCAAAAGAGTGTTTGCGGTGGTACTACTC
>ENA-OSIY01000314-OSIY01000314.1-marine-metagenome-genome-assembly--contig:-NODE-314-length-27993-cov-6.301440_pt1 | contig 27993 bp, 18 predicted proteins | sample MGYA00237884_ERZ534233 | MGnify/ENA primary metagenome ERZ534233 (study PRJEB26412, sample SAMN06343840) | marine metagenome | isolation source: estuarine water | place: USA: Columbia River Estuary... | reverse complement strand
TGGGATAAAACAGCATATCGGCCCCAGCCATGGCCATTAACCTTGCTGCCTCTGGATACCATTGATCCCAACATACCAGTACACCGAGTTTGCCCACACTGGTTTGAATTGGTTCAAAGCCTAGATCGCCAGGAGTAAAGTAAAACTTCTCATAAAAACCAGGATCATCGGGGATGTGCATTTTGCGATATTTGCCGACTAAACCTTGTTGGCGGTCAAACACCACAGCAGTATTATGATATAAACCTGAACCTCGTTTTTCAAATAATGAGGTAATAAGCACGATGTTTAATTTAGCTGCAAGGCCAGCAAAGTAATCAGTGGCAGCGCCAGGTATGGGCTCTGCCAAGTCAAAAAAGTCGGGGTTTTCTTGCTGACAAAAATACAATGTACTGTGCAATTCTTGCAACATCACCAGCTCACAACCTTGTGCAGCCAAAGTACTCACTTGTTCAGCACTCCTTGCCCAGTTCACATCTTGATCATTACTGGTAACGGCTTGTTGTACGACTCCGACCTTTAAGTGCTGGTTATTCATATACACTGACTCCATTAGTAAAAGACTGCAACACTTCAGGTTTAAGTATGCCACAAGGTATTTGCATACTAATACAATGCAAGCTACCAAATTGCTGAACTAAGGGCAGGCAATTTATCGGCACAATAGTAAAGCCAGGGTAAGCATTTTGCATAACTTGCATAGCTAAATCATCTTCTGTTTGTTGGTAAATGGGACACAAGATATGTTGGTTAGAAATTAAGAAGTTGGCATAAGAAGCCGGAAGTCTGTCACCTTGTGAATTAAGAATGTGCGGTAATGGCAATTCATAAATTTGGTGTGTGGGCAGAATTTGCTGACATTCTTTAACTAAGGCGGCCAACCCTTCAAAATGGCAGTCGTGAGGACGGTTAAACGCAGTCTGGATAACCAAACCCTTATCTGGAGTAAAACGTACTAAGGTATCAATATGCCCATCAGTATCATCACCCTCTAAATGCCCGTTTCGTAAAATAATGCTGTGTTTAGCACCTAAGGTCCTTTCAAAGTCTTGCTGGTAAGAAATAATAGGTTTATTACCATTACGTTTAGGATTAGACAGGCAAAGCTCGGTAGATAACAGTGTGCCATATTGATCAATCTCCAATGCGCCACCTTCAACCACTAGATCAATTGATTTGATTGGCTGCTGACAAAGTTGACTCAGTACATCCTGATTTATTTTATTGTCTTTAATGGCTTCAAACTTTTGTCCCCATCCATTAAATATAAATTCAATAGGGCGTAAATCTGATTTATTAGCACAGCTTAAAAATCCGTAGTCTCTTATCCATGTATCATTGTATTGTGCGCTTACGATCAATACTCTGCTGGATTTTTTTAATCGACTCAAACAATTTTTTATCTCGTCACTGCGCACTAACAACACCACGTTAGTACTCGCTTGGTTAAGCGATGCAATAATATTTAGATAAACACATTGCACACTCTCTAACCAAGGTTGCCAATCAGTCTTTTTATCTGGCCAAACAAGCATCATGGCCTCTTGTTGAGTCCATTCGGGTAACAGTTGATAGTGGTCAGTCATGAATATTGTTCGTTTAGAATTTTTGGTGAGTATAATACTTAGATTACTTTGCGTCTTGTTTTGCTTTTTCTCATATCATTAAAAAAACGGGATAGGGCTCTACTATCTGTATTCACTGCTGCTGAAATAACCGTTCTAAGCAATAAATTGAGTCCTAAAAGTCTAAACTTGACTCTGGTATGATATTTTTGATGCTGTTGTATTCAGACATAATGGTGCTTTTATATGGCTTCAAAAAAATTGATAGCTTAAAACCTGTTAACAACGTTTAACAAACACAGATTACACCGCTGTTTTTGGTGTTCATTTGCTCTTTTTTAGATTGATTATTATCTTTATCCATTTCCAACGTTATTTTTGGAATATGTCATTTTTTAAAAAACTATATTTTTCAATTGGGTATAACTGTTACATAACCTTAACTCACTGTTTTACATAATTTTTACTAGTAATATACAATAAAATTACAGAAGTTTACTTGTCCTTCAGTCATAAATGGTGAGCGGTTTGTTACCGTAATGATCAATTAACTGGCGAATACTGATGAAAAAACTGATCGCACTATCTGCAATATTAATGGTTATTTGTGCGCAAAATTGGGTTCACCCGATAAGGTGAAATATGCCGGCGACTTAGGGTATAAAAATTTCTGCGAAGCCGAAGTTAAAGATGATGTCAAGATGCTCAAGCGCAGTGTCAGAAACAAAGTCGGTTTAATCGCAAGCATCTCTCAAGCCGTGTTGAAAAAGTTAACCGCATTTAATGGTGTGGAATGTAATGGGGTTGGTTTAGTGCCATTTTCACAGCAACACGAAGCTTTACAAGTCTATCAGTATCTTTCTAATGCCCAGTAAATTGTAATCACACAACACCACTATCAGTCCATAGCTTGCATGGCGAGTTATGGGTGGGTAATAATTGTATGGGGTATTCTTTAATGAAGGGTATCTTTTTCTAGGTGAATTATGCTGGCCACAACACAACACAACAAAGAAATCAATTTAGAGTATTATCTCAGTGAGAGCACATAATAATTTTGCTATCTGTTAGCTTCAAGTAATTTTTCAATCTGTTGAATGGCAAATTCTACTTGAGCTACTTGTTCTGAATCAGATAGGGCAAAGTCTAACCCCAAAATACTTTTTATGTGAAATTCGCCATGCAGCAGGCTAGAAAAAGTCACTGCACATTGATGAGCAAACTTTTCAGTGATAGGTTGTTTAGCAAACGATAAAAAACACTTAGCCAAATATTCCAAATTATGTTGTGGGCCAGCTTGATAAAATAATTTGGCAACTCTAGGGTTACTATTTACCTCCCCTATTATGACACGGTAAATAGCAATCACTTGGTCGTCATGGAGTAACTTTATTATCTGCAAACCCCTTTCACGCAATACCTGAGGCAAGCTATAGTCTGCCACTTCAAGGTGTCTATCATCTAGTTGATACTCGGCACACTTATCCTCAATCACCGCTAAAAATAATGCTTCTTTATTACTGAAGTGCGAGTAAACAGTCTGTTTAGACACGCCTGATTGTTTGGCCACCATTTCCATCGAGCAGCCATTAAAACCACTGGTTAAAAATAACTCGCCTGCTGAAGTTAATATTTGCTTACGTTTTTCAGTACTTTTAGGCCTTCCAGCCTTGATGGTATGTGTATTTGACAACGATAATCCTCTTCTGATCCAAAAAAGTATTTGCAACGTTTTCAATAGACATCACTATATATCAAACTAGACAGTCTAGTATTTAATTCATTGTGATTTTTATCAAACTCTCTGAGAACTCTATGACAAATGTTAATCAGTTGCCACCTCTGCCCAGCTATAAGAAATATTTAATTTGGCTGGTTCCTTTTATCGCGCTGACCGCGTTGGTTTTATTAATGACAGCATCCGGTAATGGTCAAAGTGAGCAACCCCCTACTGAGGCTAAAAAACTGTTAGTGAATGTTATGCCTATTGAATGGCATGGGCAGTATAAGCAAAAACGTTTAATTGTTGGACGTGCAGAAGCCCCTCAAACGGCAGCTATAGGCTTTGATTTATCTGGTGCTGTGGTGGATATATTGGTGGATGAAGGACAAAGTGTCGTCGCAGGACAAATACTTGCTAAATTAGACGGCCAAAGGCTAAAAGCGCAAATGAGTGAATTATCTGCCATGTTTAATCGCGCCAAATCTGAAGCTAATTTGATGGAACTCTCACTTAAACGAGTGGTTGAACTGGTGGATAAAAAACTTGAGTCAGTTCAGCGATTGGATGAATCAAGAGAATCAGTGAATGCGGCCAAAGCTTTTGTTGATGAAATTTTAGCTCGTCAGCAAACATTACTCGTTGAAATAGGAAAAACCACGTTGTTAGCACCTTTTGACGGCAGTGTTGTTAACCGATTAGTGGATAAAGGTACTGTGGTTGGTGCTGGACAACCATTGTTTGATTTGCAGCAAAACGGTCAATTGCAGGTAAGGTTTGCTCTTTCAGCTAATGATGTGGATAAGTTTACCCTAGGCCAAGTGATGACCCTCTCAACTCAAACTAAGCGTATAATGGGTAACATTAAATCCATTGCTCAGCAGCGCAGATTAGATACTCGTACCGTTGATATCATTGTCAGTTTGACCGAGCAACACTTGTCAATTTTACCCGGTGACTTGCTGCATATTGATATCAGTAGTGACATCGAGGCCCAAGGCTTTTGGGTGCCACGCAAGGCATTAGTTAGCAGTGTTAGGGGGTTATGGAGTTTGTTTACTGTTGAACAGATTGATGGCGAACAACAACTGGTGGTTAAGTTAGTTGAAGTTGTGCATGCAGATGACAGAAAGGCTTTTGTACGCGGAGCCCTGAAAGAGGAAGTATCAGTAGTGATAGAAGGCGTTCACCGCTTAGTTCCTGGGCAAAAAGTGATTATTGGTAATAGTACTCAAACATTGTCTAATGTCTTGTCAGGTGTATTATAATGTCACAGCAATCACCAGAATTTGAACCAGACAGTCAGCATCAATACCCATGGTATAGCATGTTTTTCCGTAACGGGCACCTGCTAGTTTTAAGCATCATGGTACTGCTGGTAGCAGGCTTGTCTGCAATCAATAATATTCCCCGTTTAGAAGATCCCAGAATCGATACCCGTTTTGTATTGGTTATTACTCCTTATGCAGGTGCATCAGCAGAGCGAGTTGAAGCGTTAGTCACAGATGTGATTGAAGATGAGCTTAGACAACTATATGAAGTTAAAGAAATAACATCTACGTCACGCTCTGGTACATCTATTGTCAGTGTTGAATTACAGGCATGGGTGGATAACAGCAGCAACGATCAAATTTTTTCAAAAATCCGCGACGGGCTCAACAACGCGAAACTTAAATTTCCTCAAGGAGCAGGTGACCCTTTTCTTGACGAACGCAGAGGAGCCACTGCTTTTACGTTGCTATTGAGTCTGCAAACCGCACCGGGCTATGACATGCCTTTGCCCATCATTAGCCGCATGGCAGAGCATTTATCTGACCAACTGCGCAATGTACCTGGTACTGAATTGGTCAGGGTTTATGGTGATCTTGACGAAGAAATCCAAGTCACTATTGACCCAGTACAACTAATAAGTTCAGGCTTGAGTATAAGTCAAGCGAGTGATCTTATTGCCGCTGCAGATCCCAAAACGCCAGCTGGGGTGCTGTATTCGGCTGAACAAAATATGCGAATTCAGGTGGCACAAGAATTAGACAGTGTGTCCACCATCAGAGATTTACCATTACGTGCAACCGAACAAGGTGGTTATTTACGTCTAGGCGATATAGCAACAGTAGAAAAGGTGGCACGTTTACCGGTTAACGACATCGGTTTAGTTGATGGACAGCAGGTCATATTTGTTGCATCACGGATGCAAACTACCTTACGAGTGGATACTTGGACAAAGAATGCTAAGGCGATTGTGGATAAGTTTAATCGTCAATATGCTGCCACTGTTAAGGCAAATGTTGTGTTTGAGCAGAATATTTATACTGATGCACGTTTGTCTGAATTGACCATAAACTTACTACTCGGTAGTTTAGTGGTTATGGCAGTGGTGTTCATCTTTATGGGTATAAAGGCGTCATGGATAGTGGGTTTATCACTTCCATTGTGTGCGGCTTTTGCGATTTTTTCATTAACCTTTTTTGATGAACAAATTCATCAAATGTCAATTTTTGGTATCATTATCGCTATCGGTTTACTGATTGATAACGCTATTGTTATTACCGATGAAATTAGAAGTAAATTAGTCAACTCTGATATCAGCCGCATCGACGCGTTGATCCAGAGTATCCAACATTTATTTGTTCCTTTATTAGCATCTACTTCGACCACAATTTTAGGTTTTATGCCAATATTTTTGTTACCGGGTAATATCGGTGATTTTATCGGATCTATCGCCATTAGTGTGGTGATGGCGCTAATTGGCTCATTGTTTATTTCACTCACGATTATAGCGGCACTTGCTGCGCGTTTTTTGCCCAGAAAGTCACAAAAGTTATCTGCTTGGTATTCTATTGGTATCCAAGCACCTTCTATCAGCCTCGGTTACAGAGCCGCACTAGAAAAAGCACTTAAAAGACCTTTGTTAGGTGTGTCGGCTTGTATTGCTTTTTCAGTTTCTGGGTTTATATTGGCTGGGCAACTAGGCAATGTGTTTTTTCCTAGCGCCGACAGAGACCAATTCCAAATTTACTTGTGGATGCCAGAGGGAACGGCCATTAATGAAACACAAAAAGTGGTAAAAAGTGTGGATGAATTGATCCGTAAAAAACCAAAAGTGACGCAACTAAGTTGGTTGGTGGGTGGGTCATTTCCAGCTGTGTATTATAACCAAATAATGAACAAAGATAATTCATCACACTATGCAAATGCAGTCGTGAAAGTCAATAGTGTATCTGATGCTAAAGAACTGATAGGTCAATTGCAAACCGAGTTAGATCAAGCCTATCCGCAGAGTAAAATTGTGGTGAGAGCATTTGGTCAAGGACCGCCAGTATCGGCCCCAGTAGGGATAAAAATATTTGGGCCAGATATCAATATTTTAAATTCATTGGGTGATCAAGTTAGGTTGGCAATGTCACAAGTACCAGGCATCTCTCAATCTATTGCTTCTGTTACTTTTGGTGAACCCGAGTGGGTGCTTGAAGCAACCCAAGATGCGAGTCAAATGGCAGGGTTGTCATTGGTTGAAATTTCGCAACAATTACAATATGCCTTGGACGGTAAAGTAGGCGGTTCTGTTTTGGAAGGTACTGAAGAAATACCCATAAGAATTAGAGTGGGAGACGATTTCAGAGGGGAGCTTGCACAAATTCAGAGTCTACCTTTGTCGAGCGAAAAACTCATTAGCCAAGGTGTGTCGATGCCAGTCTCTGCTTTAGGTGATTTTTCACTAAAGCCTATGGTTGCTGGTATTAGTAGGCAAAACGGTGAGCGAGTGAATAACGTTGAGGCATTTTTACTGCCGGGCGCCACAGCCATAGATGCAAGTGAGCGGTTATTAAAAAGATTAAAGGACATGAATTTTAGTATGCCCAAAGGCTATCATTTTAAAATGGCCGGAGATGCTGACGAACAACAAGAGGCAGTAGGGCAGTTGGCAACATACGCACCTGTTTTATTAGTGTTGATGATCACCACCTTGATACTGTCGTTTCGTAGTTTGCGACTAGCTTTAGTGATTGGTTCTGTTGCGGTTTTATCCGTAGGCTTTGGCATGCTGAGTTTGTGGATATCTGGCCTGCCTATCGGGTTTAACCCTTTGTTAGGCTGCGCAGGACTTATTGGTGTGGCTATCAATGGCTCCATTGTGGTTATCGCGGCGATTAATGCCAATCCAAAAGCAAAAGCTGGGGATATTAGTCAAATAGTTGAAGAAACTATAAGCTGTAGCCGACATATTTTGTCTACTACCTTCACCACTGTAGGTGGGTTTATTCCCATATTGTTATTTAGTGATGGCTCATTTTGGCCACCACTTGCCGTAGTCTTAGCGGGTGGAGTAGGTTTTTCGGTGATTTTATCATTGGTATTCACGCCTTTAGTTGTATCTAGATTAAATAGACCGGCACAGAGTATCTAACGTATACAGCGGTATGATTAGTCTTAAAAAGTCGGCCATGAGATAAATGAACATACTTCTGTTGCTTGATATCTTATTTGCAAGGTAGGATCAAAACATAGAAATTGGTGGTTGAGTGATAAGATGAAATCCATGAAAAAATCTCAAATTAGCTGGTGGCATTCTGATTGTATAAAGTGCAAACGGATAAGAGCCTTGATGATATGGGCAATATTCACTTGTGTTATTTATCTTTGGCTTTGGGGATAAATAAATCCGATGCAAAAGATAATTGAAATCAGAAGTCATGCTAAACGCAATGTAATTGTTAGCGTATTGATTGGTCTAATGGGCTTATGTTTAGGCAGTATTGCATTCTCATTGCTGCCTAAATCGCTCTACTTAATTGGAATATTTTTGACCAGTGCGTCACTGGTGGCATTACTCATTGCTTGGGTGAAATATAGAGAGCCACCGTTTAGCTTTTTACTTTCAAGAGAATCTATACTTTACAAGCATCGACATGGTCAATGGCAACTTGATTGGAGTAATATTCAGAGAATTGATGTACCCAGAGTCTCCCATGGCGCAGATTACCAATCGCTGGAGATGGTGGCGATCAAGATTAAAGACTATTCAGTCTTTTTACAAAACGTATCCCCACGGTTAATGACTAATATTTTGATGGAACAACGTCCATTATTATTTCATGATATGCCTGTCTCTAAAGACTGTGCCACTGGCAGTTGTCATAGTGACGATATGTTAGAACACGATTATTTTAAAGATAGCAATGGAATAGAGTTCAAAGGTATTCAAGCTATGTTTGCTAATCGTATGGCAAAGTTAAGAGCCCGTTTAGGTTATGACATTTTTGTTGCTGGCTCTGAGTTGGATCGCCCAGAACAGGAATTTGTTGATTTATTGCGACAATGTCAGCAACGAGTATTAACCCTTTCAAGTTAATATACTCAGGATAACTAACGATTGATGCTGCAATTAAATTATTTTCGCCTGTTCTACTGCCAATAATAAATCAAGAGATACACTCTTTAACCTGCTGACTCTCAATTTCGCGAGCTCTACTTGCTTGAGTTTTAATGCGCTTTCCATATCACTGCAAAGTGTCAGCATCGCTGGTACACCTGTATAACAACATGCGCCATGTAATTGATGTACCTTTGCCTGCATTTCTACATAATCTTCGTGTTGGTTAGCTTGTTCGATAGACTCTACCCACTGCGGTAATTGCTGCACAAATTGTTGTAAAATTTCCTTAGCTGCCCCCTCATTTTGATGAGCGCGTTTTAATGCCAGTGACCAGTCAAAACTGAGTTGTGCGTTATTAGTCGGTTCCGCTATTAAACACCAGCGTTTGATCAAGTCTATTAAGTCCGATAAATTGATTGGCTTAGGTAAGTAATCATCCATTCCAGAAGCGAGTAATTTATCTTGCTCCTCTTTAAATGCATGAGCAGTGACAGCAATAATCGGTGTGCCTAAATTTAAGTCTGTTTGACGGATCTGCTTGGTGGCTTCTAATCCGTCCATTTGTGGCATCTGCACATCCATGAGGATCAAATCGAATTCATTGTCCTTGCATAGTGAAACTGCATCTGAACCACTTAAAGCCAACGTAAGTTGTAAATTAGTATTTTTTAACCAAGTGGTGAGTAGCCGTAAATTGATTTCCATGTCATCAACCGCTAATATTTTTGCACTAGGTAGTGAGGCTAAGCGTTGTTGTAATTTGTCAATGGGACTTTCTTCAGGGGAACGCAATAAACTGTTCAGTTTGCCAAGGGTCAATGGCAGGTGCATTTGATGTGAAAAGTATTGGGAAAGATCGCTACGGTTTGATAATAATTCGTTATTTGAATGTAACAATACAACATTATCGACATCTAGATGTCGCGTGGCTTCTAAAATGCTGGGGAATATATTTTCTTTGTTGTTTGGAACACAAACAAACACTACATCATAATGTTGTTTAAATTCTCTTAGGTAAGCTAATGATTCAACGCCTGAAACGTTTGCACCTAAATATGTGAGTATTTTCACACCACAATGCCGTGACTGTGGAAAAGGGTCAAAATAAATAATATTTTTATTTAACCATTCGCTGTCTGGACTGAGTGAAAGATGAGTATTAAGCAGATTGAGTCTGATTGCCACGGTAAAGATACTACCAGAATCAGGTATGCTTTGTAGAGTGAGTTCACCGTGCATTAGCTTGACTAACTCTTGACAGATTACCAGGCCTAAACCTGTTCCTTGGTATGAGCGGCTGAAAGTGTCCTCCACTTGTGAGAAAGCGGCAAAAAGTTTTATTTGGTCTTCATGGCTAATACCGATACCAGAATCTTCAATTTGTAGAATAATTTCATACATGCCATGTTCTTGCTCTTCTCCGGAGGCAGAAAGACTGACAAAACCATGGTCAGTAAATTTTAGTGCATTACCTAAAAGATTGTTTAAGACCTGTTTAATTCGGTAACTATCACCAATCAGTTTTTCAGGCAAAGGCTCTAAGTTGTATACGAACTCCAATTTTTTTAGGTGAGCAGACTTGGCCATGACACTCACCATATCTTCTAACATTTCGTTTGGTGAAAAAGGGTGGTTGTTGATTTTTAATTTACCCGCTTCGATTTTAGAAAAATCCAGCACATCATTGACAATGCTTAGCAAGTTATCAGCTGCAGCGTTGATAATACTGATCTGCTCTTGTTTTTCTGGGGGTAATGAGTCTGAGTGTAACTCTCTGCTGAAGCCTAATATGGCGTTTAGGGGAGTACGGATTTCATGACTCATGTTGGCTAAAAACTGTGACTTAACGTTGCTCGCTTCAATCGCATTTTTACGAGCTATATCTAGACGCACATTTTGCTCTTCCACTAATTCTATATTATTTCTCAAGTCATCTGTTGTTTGCTCTACCTCTTGTTTTAATTGGTAACGGCCTTTACCTATAATGGCGAGCGAGAATAAACTTGCCTCAATGAAAATAGCAAATGAAAAACAATAAGCTGTAAAGAAATTAGCAGGTAAAATAGATGCCAAACTCAATATACCGATAAGTGAAAAACCAGCAAATAAACCCCATGCAAAAATAAAATTACGAGCTGCATAAAACTGATTGCTATAGCTTTCAAAACCAGCAAAGGTGTATGTTGCAATGGCTATAATAATTGTTAAATAAGCTAAGCCACTTTGCCAAGCTGGGGGCAATATATTTAATACCGACAACAGGGCTAAGAGAGTTAACAGGCCTATACAAGCTTTGGTATAAACCAACGAATTTGGTGCTGATTTAGACATTTCTAAAAAAGAAATGGTAAATAAGCCAGTAAAAATACCAACGATGATGAAGATTAAATCAGTATGAGAACTGGCCCACGTAGTGATGGAGTTGGGCATCAATAAGTGTAAATACCCCGCCCAAACAAACTGCCAAATTACAGCGGCACAGATATAACCCACGAATGCCAGCAAACTATTATCTCTTGATCCCTTATACAGAGCAAGGTTGTATAGTGCCAACATGATAAGCCCACCGAAGAACAGACCCCAAATAAGATTGTCATAAAAATTTATTTTTTCGTGGCGCGCGTTAGTTTGGATATCAACTGGAGCGATTAATGCTGAGTACTGGCTCTCTAAGCGCACATACAAATCGATTGTTTGTGCATATGGCATATCTAGTTTCAATGTTGGAAAGCGATATTTAGGGTTGTAACGGGTTTTACCCTGACTAGTTTTAGCTAGAACTTCGTCACCAAGCAATACGAAGATATCTACCTTTTCTAGCTGAGTAAAAGCAACATCAATTACCCATTGTTTATTCTCGGTAATATTACTAATAGTCGTATGTAGCCAAATTCCTTTATCGGAAAACCCATAGTGTGGATTGTCACTGGATTGCCAAGCAAACTCACCCAGTTTTTGTTTGATGTCCAATATCCCGAGTGGATGTTCCGTTTCTCGGAATACTTTGAATTGAGGGGATAACCTGATAACTTCATTCGTGGTAATTAACTGAATTTCCCCTTGCGCCACTGCCCAAAGAGGTAAATAAATTAATGTGAGTAGTAAAAATCTACAAACACGAAGAAACATCTTATTCAGTCCTTGTGGGAGATGATTAGCCTATTAAAGCATTTGACTGATACATATGGCAAACATTAGCTTTATTTATCAATATGCAAAACTAAACTTAGGTGATGTAAACAGTGTCAATTATAGGGTAGTCTATAGCATTGTAATAAGGTCTTTAGGCATTATTCACTTTAACCTGCAATCTAAAACAAGAATAAGTGGTATAGCAGTCAAACATGAGTCAAGAAACCATTATCAATAAAGATGGCATCGAACAGTTAACGATGCATCGATTCACTGAAGAGTCTTACTTAAATTATTCCATGTACGTCATTATGGACAGAGCATTGCCGCATATTGGTGATGGTTTGAAACCGGTGCAAAGACGTATTGTTTATGCCATGTCTGAGTTGGGGCTGAATAACGGAGCTAAGTATAAAAAGTCGGCAAGAACCGTCGGCGACGTACTCGGTAAATTTCACCCCCACGGTGACTCCGCATGTTATGAAGCCATGGTGTTGATGGCACAGTCGTTTTCTTATCGTTATCCATTAGTTGATGGACAAGGTAATTGGGGGGCGCCAGATGATCCTAAATCTTTCGCTGCGATGCGTTATACCGAATCTCGTTTATCCAAATTCAGTGAAGTTCTGCTAACTGAGTTAGGACAAGGGACGGTTGATTGGCAGCCAAATTTTGATGGTACATTAGACGAGCCAAAAGTGTTACCGGCGCGTTTGCCACATATTTTATTGAATGGTATCACTGGCATTGCGGTAGGTATGGCGACTGATATCCCTCCTCATAATGTGCGTGAAGTCGCCAGGGCTTGCGCCCATTTACTGGATAACAGCAAAGCCGAATTACACGAACTATTAGCATTTGTAAAAGGCCCCGATTATCCCACAGACGCTGAAATTATTACCGCAAAGTCCGACATTACAAGGATTTATGAAACTGGCCGTGGTTCGATCAGGATGCGTGCAGTGTATACAGAGGACAGTGGCGATATTATTATCACGGCGCTGCCACATCAAGCATCTGGTGGCAAAATTCTTGAACAGATTGCTGCACAAATGCAAGCCAAAAAGTTACCTATGGTCAGTGATTTACGAGACGAGTCAGATCACGAAAACCCCACACGTTTATTGATCACACCGCGCTCTAATCGTGTTGATGTAGAGCAACTTATGCAACATTTGTTTGCTACTACAGATTTAGAAAAAAGTTATAGAGTTAATATCAATATGATTGGCTTAGATGGCCGTCCACAGGTTAAAGACTTGCGGATGATATTAACCGAGTGGTTGATCTTTAGAAAAGACACAGTTGTTCGCAGGTTGCAGTTTAGATTAGATAAAGTGCTTGCAAGATTGCATATTCTTGAAGCATTAATGATTGCATTTTTGAACATTGATGAAGTCATTCGCATTATTCGCTACGAAGAAAAGCCTAAACAACAATTGATGTCACAGTTTCATTTGTCGGATATTCAAGCTGAAGCCATCCTCGACTTAAAATTGCGTCACCTGGCTAAGTTAGAAGAAGTAAAAATCCAAGCTGAGCAAGAAGAACTTGCTAAAGAGCGTGATGCACTTCAGCTTTTGTTAGGTTCTGATAAACGTCTGAAAACGCTGATTAAAAAAGAAATCTTAGAGGCCGCAGAAGTATATGGTGATGACAGACGTTCGCCTATTGTTACGCGAGGCGAGTCTAAAGCCTTGTCTGAAAAAGAGCTGATTCCTTCTGAAGCGGTCACAGTGGTCCTGTCTGAAAAAGGTTGGGCACGATGTGCTAAAGGCCATGATGTAGATGTTGAAGGTTTAAGTTACAAAGCTGGGGATAGCTTTCAAGCCAGTGCTAAAGGACGAAGTAATCAACAAGTTGTATTTTTCGATTCCTCAGGTCGGGCATTTTCTTGCGATGCTCACGGATTACCTTCAGCTCGAAGTCAAGGAGAACCATTAACTGGCCGATTTAATATAGTCAGCAGCGAAAGTGTTGAACATATGGTGATGGGCAATGACGAGCAGCAGTATTTAATGGCATCTGATGCCGGCTACGGGTTTGTCGGTAAATTCAGCGATATGGTGAGCAAAAATAAAGCAGGGAAAGCTTATCTATCGCTGTCTCCAGCGGCTAAAATCATTGATCCTCAGGCTGTGTTTGATCTCAAAACTGATTGGTGTCTGGCTATTTCAAACGAAGGTAGAATGTTAATGTTTCCGCTGCGAGACTTACCCAGTTTAGGAAAAGGAAAAGGTAACAAGCTGCTTAGTATTCCTTCAGCAAAGGTAGCATCCAGAGAAGAGTATGTCAGTGTGTTAGCTATTATTCCTCAAGGAGCTAACGTTAAAATTTTAGCGGGTAAAAGAGGTATGACTTTAACCGCTGCTGACCTTGCTCACTATCAAGGAGAGAGAGGCAGACGAGGAAATAAACTACCCCGGGGTCTGCAACGAGTGGATGGGGTTGAAGTTGTAAAAGCTGGAACAGCTGGAACAGTTCCTACCCCATCAGACGAAACCAATCCTGTTGATGGCAATGGTATAGTCTAAGCGCATAACTCACATGCTGTTAAGCGGATGCAATGGTTTCATCCGCTATGATTTCCTTGCCACTTTATTTACCATCACATTTAGCCATCATACTTTTTTAGCTTATCAAATTAGGTTTATTATGAAGCGTAAACATTTATTGAAGCGTTTGTTGGGGTTTGTTTTCTTGAGCCTTTTTGATATTCCCTTTGCCACAGCTAATGAAAACCCTATTGTTATTATGATTGGCGTTGATGGGCTCCGAGCCGATACCTTAGAACGTATGCCCGCACCCAATTTACAGTTATTAGCAGATTTTGGTGTGAGGGCTAGTATGATCCCAGCTATGCCGACTACAACTTTTGTGAATTTTTATTCTTTAGCAACTGGTTTACATCCAAAGCATCATGGCTTAATTTCCAATTACCCTTATGACCGAGAATTGGGGCGCAAGTTTAATCCTCGAACAGACGCAGGCGATCCTCAATGGTGGAACGGTGAACCTATTTGGATAACAGCTGAGAAACAAGGCGTTAAGGCTGCCACTTATTTTTGGGTGGGGTCAGAGGTGGAAATTGATGGTGTACGCCCATCTATCTGGAAACCCTATCAAAAAAATAAAGATTACGCTGAGCGGGTGCTAGAGGTGTTGCAATGGCTTGCTTTACCTAAAAGCCAACAACCAAGATTAATCACATTATATTTTTCAGCTGTTGACACTGCAGCACATAACTTTGGCGTGGATTCGGCGCAAGAACGAGAAGCCGTCGCTAGGGTTGATAAACATGTTGGCGATTTGGTCATGGGTATCAAAAAATTAGGCCTTGAACAGCGCACCAATATAGTGGTTGTGGCGGATCATGGTATGGCCAATTTATCTGAAAAACACGTGATTAATCTTGATCCATGGGTAGATTTATCTGTTTTTATGGTACCCGATTGGTCAAATAAGAGGACTTCAGTGCAGGCTCCGTTCCTAAATTTGTATGCATCACCTGAATTAGTGGATACAGCATATACAAAATTACATAAGGCTCACCCTAAGATGCGCGTTTTACGCCGTGGTGACTTTCCAACTAGTTATCATTTTGACCATCCACAAAGAGAACCCGATTTAATGTTGCTTGCGGATGCTGGTTGGAGTATTTACGCTAGTCGAGATAAGCATCAGTCACAACCTATGGCTAAATCAGGTCAATCTATTGCCACTCATGGTTATGATAATCAAAATCCATTAATGCACGCATCTTTCATTGCTAAGGGCCCAGCATTTAAGAAAAAAATCATAGCTAGACCCTTCGATAACATAGACGTTTACGGTTTATTGGCCTGCGCTTTGAAGATAAAGCCAGCCAAAACAGATGGGAATATTAAAAATGTGCAATATTTCATGACAGAATATTGTCAATCTTCTGAATAATCAGTTCAGTTAAGTAGAGATCGTAGCGGGCAAAAATCTACGAAGTACTCGTTAATAGTGATATCTAAAGTTTTTAATTATCTGATTTGGAAATACAATGTTCTTCTTGATTACAGGGCAGATTATTTAGGCTCAATTTCTCGCACATGTCGTTTCACCGATAGCAATGAGCCAGTCAAACCTAAGAAAATCGACAGGCCTAACATCCAAAGAAACGAAGAAAGGTCTGCTCCGGTTAAACTGAAACTCTTCTGATACAATTCGTTGACTGCACTCACACTGCTGCTCATCCACCATAACAGTAATATAACTGCTATCCACGCTAACAAACCACCTAAAAACCCATACCAAAAACCCGTGTACATAAAGGGTCGTTGGATAAAGGCATCAGTGGCACCCACTAATTTCATGATTAAAATCTCGTCTTTTTTACTCAGAATATTTAGTCTTATCGTATTACCAATAATGAGTACAACCGCTAGAAATAGCAAAAGAGCAATGACTGTGACCAAATCTTTAACTACATTAAGCAAAGCGTGGAGTCGCTCAAGCCATTCAATATCTAGTTTACCCATATCAACTTCTCTTTCGTCTCTGAGCTTATCTAACAATAAGCGAGCGGCTACAGGAGTAGCATGATGGCTGGTGGGTGTGACTAGTATAACATCGGGCAATGGGTTGTGATCTAAGTAAGTAATAGCCTCACCAAAACCAGACAATTGCTTAAACTCATCAAGTGCTTGGTCAGCTGAAATATAGTTGGTGGAATCAATTTCTGGCCATAGCTGAATACGTTTTAGTAACTGGTTAATATCGCCCTGACTGATTTTTTCCTTTAAAAATAGAGAAATTTGAGAGGCTTGCTCCCAACCAGAACTTACATTTTCGGCATTTTTTACCATTACGTAGAGCGTGCTAGGTAGAGTGATGCTTAACCCTAATACACCAATTGTCATAAATGATGCCGCTTTTGAGCGCCATAATTCACCTAAACTACCTAGTGCCTGTCTCACATGACTAACAAAAAACATCAGTAAACGTTGATAAGCTGAGATGTGAGAAATCTGCGCGCCTTGCACTCGACCTTTAAACAAGATGCTCATTTACTTAACCTCATTAATGAGCGAGCCAATCCAATACGGAGCTAAGCACACACAATAGTAAGAAGATTTACACATAAAGCTCGTCACTTTGAAATTCATCGGTTAAGCCATCCGTTATCATCTGGCCTTGTTTAAGTGTGAGTGTTCTATATTTCATCCGTGCAATTAATCCTAAGTCGTGAGTAGCAATAAATACGGACACCCCCGCTTGATTAAAATCCTCAAATAAACGAATAATCTCCATCGATAATTTGGGATCTAAGTTACCTGTTGGTTCATCGGCCAGTAATAAAGGAGGTTTGTTGACTACAGCTCGGGCAATACCAACTCTTTGTTGTTCTCCGCCTGATAACATCGCAGGTAGGTGTTTGACCTTATCACTTAGCCCCACCATTTCTAATGCTGCATGCACGCGTTTAGCCGTTTCTTTATGAGAATAACCTTCAATAATTAAAGGTAGCGCCACATTGTCAAACACACTTTTGTTCATCAGTAACTGGTGGCTTTGAAAAATCATCCCTATGTCACGACGGATGAAAGCAATTTGTTTACGTTGAATATTGCGTAAATCGTGTCCATTGATCAAGACTTTACCAACAGTGGGACGTTCCATGATGGATATGAGTTTCAGCAGGGTGCTTTTTCCGGCACCAGAGTGCCCGGTTAAAAATGCCATCTCGCCTGGCTCAATATGGAAATTCACCTTTCTTAAGGCTTGTTGTCCGCCGGGATAGGTTTTACTGACTTGTTCAAACTTGATCATAAGGGCTTAGTATCATAAGTGGTTTGGTTCGTTTGTTATTACTGACTGCCAGATTCTGAAAATAACGCATTTACAAAATCTTGGCTATTAAATGGTCTCAAATCGTCAATACTTTCGCCTATACCGACATATCGAATAGGAATATCAAACTGATCAGCAATCGCAAAGATAATCCCACCTTTTGCAGTACCGTCCAATTTAGTTAAACTTATACCGGTTAAGCCTACTGCTTCATTGAACAACTTGGTCTGGCTTACCGCATTTTGTCCGGTACCTGCATCTAAGGTAAGCATTATTTCGTGAGGGGCTTCAGGTGCAATTTTTTTGATTACTCGCACTACTTTTTTAAGCTCTTCCATCAAGTGTTCTTTGTTTTGCAAGCGACCCGCAGTATCCGCAATCAACACATCGATATTTTTTGCCTTGGCTGACTGAAACGCATCAAAAATAACCGACGCACTGTCGGAGCCTGTTTGTTGTGCCACCACTGGAATATTATTGCGTTCGCCCCACACTTGAAGCTGTTCAACAGCCGCTGCTCTGAATGTATCGCCGGCTGCCAACATAACTTTCTTACCTTGTTGTTGGAATTGTTTAGCCATTTTGCCAGTAGTGGTGGTTTTACCTACGCCATTCACGCCGACCATTAAAATAACAAATGGCCCGGACTCAGTTTTGAGTGTTAGGGGCGATTCCACTTTCCTTAAAATATCAGCCATTTGTTCTTTTAATAATTGGTATAAGGTGTCGCCATCTTTTAGCTGTTTACGATCTGAGCTTTCAGTTAACTGCTTAATTATTTTGACCGTGGTATCCATACCCACATCAGCCACCAACAATTGAGTTTCTAATTCTTCAAATAATTCATCATCAATGGCTTTACCACGAAATAAATTAACAATACCACTACCAATACTTCCTTTAGTGCGAGCCAGTCCGCGCTTTAATTTACCCAAAAGGCTGGATTTTTCTGTGTCTTGTTGTTCAACAAATGGTTTTTCTAATGCTGCTACTGCAGGCTGATTGTTAGCCAATAAGGTATTTTCGGTCAAAGGGGCATTTTCAATAGCGGACTCGGTGACAGCTGCATCGGTCTCTAATGTAGATTTTGGTTCAACAAGCTCTGGCCCCTCTTGAGTGTGAACCTGAGGGGGTAAAGGATCCGTCGAATTAGTTTGCTCTGATTGCGTTATTGCATCAGTTTTTGTAATTGATTGACTGGATTTAGAATTATTATGATTTATAAATTCCGATTCTTTATAAACTTCTTCATCTATGGTTTGAATAGAGGGTTTTTTATCGACAGGAGACTCTTCTTGTTGCTTGTCTTTTTTGAGCCATTTGAAAAACTTTGACATACCGGTGAGAAATCCTAGGTAATTGGGTAAACTATTTAAATCATTTCTCAATAATAGCATTTCTATACCAAATGAAGCGAGGCGAAAAACGTTCATCAACCAACAGCGCAGCAGCTAGTTCAAAACCTAGTGGCACAGTGCGGATTATCAGTGGGCGTTTTCGGGGACGTAAGCTGCCAGTTCTCAATGTTCAGGGGTTACGTCCAACTACGGATAAAAATAGGGAAATGTTGTTTAGTTGGCTTATGCCCTATACCCCAGATGCAAGATGCCTAGACGCATTTGCAGGCAGTGGTGGATTGGGTTTTGAAGCTTTGTCACGCTATGGGAAAAGTTGTACTTTTATTGAATTAAATAAAAATGCAGCAAAAAAAGTAGCAGAAAATATTCAATTATTAGACTTATCTGCGCAGCAGGCACAAATCATACATGGCAATACTTTGGATGCATTAAACAACTTAAATCTGCCATACAATTTAATTTTCTTGGACCCACCGTTTAATCAAAACCTGCTGCCGCAAACGATACAGCTCATAGATAAAAATGTTTTGTTATCTATTGATGGCGTTATTTATATCGAATGTGAAGCTCAAGGAGCCAGTTATTCAGTACCTGAAAATTGGCGATTGATTAAAGAAAAACGTAGTTCGCAAATTTTGGCCAGAGTTTATCAACGCAATAGCTGATCTTATTTAGATTGCTATACCTATATTGCTCATCCCTTCTGCGGTGGCTAATTGCTTCAATTGTTTACAGCTTTCGGCAGTTTTTGCACACGTGGATAATAAGATTAATAATTCTTGTTGAGTATCGACTTCCCATTGCATTAGCGGGTGTTGTTTAATATCGAGGTCGTTGACATCCTCATCAGAGCTCGCTTCGATAAATGCTTCTACCCCACCTTGAGATAGTTTACTTACGACGACTGCCCCTTGAGGATCTTCGCCTTGTATCAGTAAAATAGTCGCAGACAGTGACATCGCCATGTCAATTGCTGGATATACACCATAATTATCAAAATCGCTGGCATCAGGGACTGCGTCTTCTACTTTCTCTAATTGCGCAGTAAAATTTATTTTTGCGTTGGGTACAGCTAACCATTCCCAAATTGCATTTAGGCTATTTCGATATTGTGCAGGATCAGCAAATTCTGTGGCCTCACAAAAAAGCACATAATTGGGTAACATCCGTTCTAAAAGTGTGGCTGAAAAGGCTACTGCATGCCAGCCTTCTAGTTCTCTTACTTGCTGAAATATATTTAGTTTTTTGTTCAAAATTAGTCTCATTAAAATGTTTACGAACCGCTCATACCTTGAAACAAGTTTAAAGCCAATGTGTCGAACACTACCTTACCTTAATGAAGAACATTTACCTATCCCGTCTATCATATTGGAATAGAAATCATTATCAAAATCATGCTCCTCAGTTTCTCTATAGCGGTTGATCCTCTCTCACCAAATCATCCATTTAACGTGCTAAAAAGTATCAGTATGATCGCTGAGGCTAACCATGACTTTGCCAATGCCAATGCCAATGCCAATGCCAATGCCAATGCCAATGTCAATGCCAATGCCAATGCCAAGGACCAATATAATATCGAACTAAGACAGAGGCGCCCGCTACAATAGGTATGGCTAATGCTGCGATAAATGGTTATTCACTTAGGGCTAATCCTGAAAATTGCTCGTGTCACTTGAGGTGGCAGCGGAGAATTTAGATAAAAACCATATAAATTAGATGGTTACTCCCATGAATCCCTAAATAGCCGTTTGCAGAGTGTAATATTTTTTGACAAATCCGCATGCCTTGAAGGTTTTAAGCATGCCAGTCAAGTCTAATTTTTTTGCTTAAAAGCAAAGGAATAACAATGGGGTGAAAGCAAGATGAATAATGAAAAACAACTCAAATAGTTTGTAACTTAAATTTTGCAGCGAAATATTACAGATAAAAAAAGCGGCCCTATAGGACCGCTTTATGATTTTTCACACTAATTAATTATAGAAATAATACCAAAATAGCTGCGAGTACTAGCGTGTCCACAGCACTTCCAGATTGGTGCCATCTAAGAAGGTATATACTTTAGCATCAGTGGTTTTATTTAAGCCACCTATCATTACATCTGCATTTCCATCAGCGTTAACATCATAGCTGCTAAGCATTAGCTCATCCCAGTCACCCATAAGTGTATAGCGTCCATACTCGGTGAGTGACTGTCCGTCTTTGACAACTAATTGTACAGTACCATTCGTCTTCAGATACCCCAGCATTGCATATTCATTGAAGCCATCTCCATTAAGGTCGCCAAGTTCTTGAACTTGTTGATTCTCCCAATTAGCAGACCAACTCATATTGGCAATACGAGTATTTGCCAATTTACCATCGTTGATGCGCAAGAATATTCTGCCGGTTGTTTTGTGAGTACCCGTGATGGCTACATCTCGAACGCCATCAGCTGTTCTATCGGCTACCAGAATAGGACTGACATTATCAAGATCAGCAGGCCAAGAGAAGGTACGGATCACGCCAACTTTGTCATGACCTTTTTTGATCACCCACTGGTAACGTCCATCATCTTTGCGCATACCAAACTGTCCCCAGTCTGCGGTGCCTTCGCCATCAACATCATCCATTTCAAACAATTGGATGTTATCCCATAACTTGTTCCAATTATACACTTCAAGTTTAGTCGATGCTGATGCTCCGTCGTAAACAAACAATTGACCTTTGCCAATACGAACATGACGACCATATAAAGCTACCTCTGGAATACCGTCATCAGTGACATCTGACATGGTGACGATCTTATTGTTCGCCAATAGATTAGGCCATTTGAAGGTATTATGTGCTGCCCGAGTTGCGCCATTTCTGGTCACCAACTGGCGCGTACCATTGGCGTTGTGAATACCATTAATTCCATATTCTTTAATGCCATCTTGGGTGATGTCATCTAATACGACTAGCTCAGTATCATTCAAAGTATTGGGCCAGTTAAAGGTTGCCATTGTTTGACCGGTTTGGCCATCATGGGCAACTAACTGATATCGATTAATTCCATTGTCATAGCCAAAGATACCTATTTCACTTATGCCATCAGCGTTGTGATCACCTAATTTATGCATCGTAGCCGATTCAAAACTATGGATTGTGGTGAAATCCACAAGGCGGTTTAAATCAACACCACTCAACAATTGCACGCTTATATCTGTTCCTTGAATATTATAGCCAAGCCAATCATTTACACCATCAGTATTCACATCATCAAAAGCCATCAGTGTTAGGTCTAGTGGGGTGGGCGCAGGTGTTGCTCCTGTGCTAAACATTACATTGTCTAGACGGTAGATCGCTCCTGCACCTTGTCCCCAAGCTGGAAAAATTAGCACGGCATCTATCTTGCTGATATCCAGCCCAGCATCGTAGAAGGTTTTTATATCAAATGTGTAAGTTTGCCAAACACCTACTACAGGGTCTAAACCTTCTTGACTGGTGTTTAAATTAATATCACCAGTATTGGAGTTGTTGAAGTTTGCTTCTAGTTTCAATAACCATGGCACTCCATCAGCAGGTGCGGTGACAATTTTCATATCAAAACTTAAGGTGCCAGTAATTGAGGAGTCATAAGGCACACCCACATTGCGACTAAAAAAGCCTTGTACGGTATTTGCGTTATCGCCAATTGTAAATTCAGCCACATTGCCATGATCCGCATTGTCCATAACGACAGCAGGATCTTGGTCAGCACAACAATTCCATATAGGCCAGCTATCATTAGTTTCGTCAGCAAAAAGGGTCAAAGGTACTGCATCTAGATTTGGTTCAGGCTCTGGATCAGTTTCAGGTACAAATGCGGTGGTAGAAAACATAACATTGTCGATGCGATAAACAGCGCCTGAACCCTGTCCGTATGATGGAAATATCATTACGAGATTAACCGAACTAACGTTTAGTCCTAGCTCAGCCAATTTCGCAATATCAAAACTATAGGTCTGCCACTCTCCCACTACAGGAGCAATACCCTCTAGACTGGTTCTTATATCAATATCATTAGTACTTGAATCTCCACCACCTTCTATTTTTAAAATCCAAGGTAAATTATCTGTGGGTGAACTAACGATTTTCATGTCGAAACTAAAAGTACCTTCTGGTGTTCCATTGTAGCTTGTTCCAGCATCACGCCCATTAAAGCCCAATACGGTGTTTGCTTCTTCTAAAACGTAAAATTCAATTACATTTCCATATTTTGCAACATCAAGCACTATCGCAGGTGTCGAACCACCATTGCTATCCCAGGTAGGCCACTGAGCGTTTATCTCATCTGCAAAAATAGTGAGGGGTTCGGCACTGCAGCCATAGTCTCCAACAACGTCGCCACTGGGGGTATCTGGACATAAATCGAAGTCGTTATCGACGCTATCTTGATCATCATCTGTACCAAAAGCTTCAGCAATGCCACAGCTGTTTTGGCTTTCACTTGATGCTGTACAGTGAGCAACGTAATCGACTTCCATTGTTGCTAATTCTAAACTGGGATCGATGTTGCCACCTAACGCACCACCCATTGCAACGTTAAGCAGAATAAACATCGGTTCTTCGTATTGAGGACAAGTCGAAACGTCTTGCGCTACAACTTGGACATCATCAATATAAAATGAAATTTCGTCGGCATCCCACTCTATCGCATAGTTGTGCCAGTTTCGCACATCAGAACGTCCCTCTGGATAACTGTAACGAACTTCACCGGCACAGTTACTAGTATTGAAAAAATTGGTGATGTAGCTATCAGGATTTCTTGAATACCATTCCCAAACATCTATTTCTCCAGCACCTGGGTTGGGCCAATTGACGTTATCATTATCACCTTTAAATGGGTCTTCTGCGATGCGGTTTTCGAGCATCCAAAATGCAGGCCAAGTTCCTTCTTCCAAATTGTGAAAGCGGATCCGAGACTCAATACGGCCATAAAGCATCTCGCTTTTATCTTTGCTATTAAGTCTGCCTGAAGTCCATGAGCGTCTTGCACCATTTTGGCCAGGACAATCAATAGTTTGTTTTCGAGCAATAATTTTAAGCGTACCGTCAGACACGTCATAATTTCGATTCTCAGATGAATCGTCATCGGTATAGCACTGTACTTCGTTATTATAATTAGCTTGGATTTGCGCGGTCCAGTTATTCCAATTTACACCAGTACCATCAAACTGATCTTGCCACTGAACTTCCCAGCCTGCTGAGGCTGGTGCAGCAATACAAGTTAACACTACACTGGTTATCAATGGTGTTAATTTACATAGCCATGGATGGCCTTTTTTTACCAAAACCCATTGCTTTTTAGATGTGACAGAATGCATGTTTATCCTCTTAACGTAGTAATGTGAGCATTGCTCCAAGCCGCTCTTTTTATAAAAACAGTCTGACATTGATCTAAATTTTTTTAACCAATCAGATTGTTTTGCAACAAAAATACAGCATATAGAGATACTTTTTAACACAGAAGATATTGTTGCGCCTGAAAAGGCGATGAAACGGATTTTTAGAGAGGTAAAATACTCGTAAAGTTAAGAAAATATCAGGGACAGCCAACTAATATTAGGTCTACTTCCATTTCAATTTGGTAGGTAATGAGGCGCTTAGCAATTCAGTTCAGATAGCCAAAGATCCCTTTTTGAGTGATGCGCGACATCCATAAAAAAGTACTCGCTATGGGCGAGCTTTTGTTGCTCTGATGTTTCGGAGTAATATTTTGTTATGGAAAATGTAAATGAGAACAAAGAAATAAGGCGTAAAACGGTGATGCTAGACTGTTTCGTTAATTTATAACCAATGATATGCAAGGAATATAAAATGGAAATGTGGACACAAATAATAGGACTACACTAGATTTCAAGAGGCTGACAATTAACAGTAAAGTACGAATTTATCTAATGTATATCACTAGATGACAGTTCTTACCGGCAAAACTCAAACATTTCACTTTACTAATAAGTTATCGAATATCATTAAGGCATAAAAGGAGTGACGCATTAGTTTTTTCCCTACTGCGGATATAGACCCCGATGGAAGACCATTTTTTGCAAAAGAAACGGTAGAAAAATACAGGGCACTTGCTGAACAGTTAGGGCGGGAACGTGAATTAAAAACCGAAAAGGCGGGTGTTATTTCTCCCACTATTTCGATGTATTTTACTCTTCTAATAACGCTCGAGCGATCGTTCTAAATCCTTGAGCCGTGGCACCTACAGGCATATATGCTGTTCCATTGGCATTGTATGCTGCAGCTAGGTCAATATGTAACCAACCCTTACCTTGTTCGTTAACAAACCTTGATAAGAATCCTGCTGCGTTAGATGCACCGCCACCGCCGCCGCCTTTTTGTGATTTGCTATTTGCAGTGTCAGCAAAGGCGGAGGGGCACTTATTTTGATGCCATTTTTCTAATGGCAAACACCATGAAGGCTCAAATTCTTGAGCCGAGTAACCTAAAACTCTTTGTTGCAATGCTTTATCCAACGCAAAAAAAGCATTGTATTCTTCCCCTAAAGCCACCATTGCCGCTCCTGTAAGCGTAGCCGCATCTATAATCAGTTTAGAGCCTGTTTCGGTGGCTGCCATTAAGCCATCTGCTAATACTAATCGACCCTCTGCATCAGTATTGACTATCTCTACAGTTGTACCATTTTTGTAGGTGATCACATCACCTAATTTGTAAGCGTGACCGCTAATGAGGTTTTCTGCACAACATAAAAATAACTTAACTCTTTTGTTCAAACCTCGCAAAATAGCCAAGCCAAGTGCACCAGTGACGGTTGCTGCACCACCCATATCACATTTCATACTCAGCATGCCTTCACTGCTTTTAATGCTATATCCACCGCTATCAAATGTAATGCCTTTGCCTACTAGGGAAGCTGAAATAGGGGCATTGATATCCCCCGTTGGGTTATAATCGATTTCAATCAGCACTGGGGGACGGGTGCTACCACGACCCACATGGTAAATGCCCATCCAGCCTTGATTTTTAAGTGCTTCGCCGACCCATCTTTTGCTGCTTATATGTTTTTTGTCTATCGACTTAAGCCAATCTTCACATTTATTAGCAAGCATTTCTGGTGATAAATCTTCTGGAGTCGCATTGGTGATATTGCGTGTAAAGATCATAGCTTGATAGCGGTGCGACAATTCATGTGCATTGTCATCATCACACCACTTGATATGGTGCTGTTTATTCGTGGTGGTAAAGCTTTGAGCCAAAGCCCACTGCTGCTCAATCTCCCAGCTGCCAATCAACTCAACCTGGATAACACCTAAGCTATCAAGACTGCGCGCCGCTTTTTTGATACGACGTAAATTGTTTTCTGAATCCACTAAGTGAATTTGTGCGGTTTGGCCATTAACAGACAAAACCGTTCCAGCTGAATAATAATTGGCTGGGGCTTGGTTAGTAATAGAAACAGATAAACGAGACATAACTTCTCCATTTAGTGAAAAATAGTTAGGATAGCACGACGTTTATAGCCGAACATCATTTTAAGTAGCGACTATGCAGTACTCCTCTACTCTTATTCAAGGCACATTGATAAAACGATATAAGCGTTTTTTAGCTGATGTGCAATTAACCGATGGCTCCATTGTCATCGCACATTGCCCCAACACAGGCGCTATGACTGGCTGTGCAGAGCCCGGATGGCAAGTCTGGCTATCACCTAGTAACAATCCAAAACGTAAGTTGTTATATACATGGGAAGTGGTACTCACGAATCAACTGCATTGGATTGGGGTAAATACTCACAAAGCCAATGCATTAGTAAAAGAAGCGATACAAGATAAAAAGATATCTGAATTAATCGGCTATCAAAACCTGAAGGCTGAAGTAAAGTTTGGCGAAGAAAATAGCCGAATTGACTTTTTACTCACAGCTCCAGAAAAAGCAGACTGTTATGTTGAGGTTAAGTCGGTGAGTCTTTTAGATAATAATCTGGGGTACTTTCCTGATGCAAAATCCCTTCGTGGGCAAAAACATTTGCGGGAGTTAAGTTATGTTGCCAGTCAAGGTAAACGGGCCGTATTGTTTTTTTGCGTGCAACATTCAGGTATTCAATCCGTGCAAGTGGCAAAGCATATTGACCCTGACTACGCTAAGGAACTCAAGCAAGCTATGCTTAATGGAGTACAAATTTTATGTTATGGGTGTGAGATTAATTCAGAAAAAATCTATATAAATCAATCTTTACAGTTTTTTTCATAAAATAGACGTTGATTTTTTCGGCAAGGCCTCCATATTGCGTTCCAAAGTATATTTTTTTCACTGTAATGAATGATGCTAAGAGCAAGTAATTGCCTGAGTAACGATTATTGATAAATATCGCCGCTTGCACAAAACAGCTCATACCGTAGTTTAGGAGAATTGGCATATGCCAACAGACAAAACGAATAAAACACTTGGATTATTAGCGCTAGCCGGTTTGACTCCTTACGAGGAGAAAAAAGGCGAAGAATACATGAACGAAAAGCAAATGGAGCATTTTTGTTTGTTATTGAGGGCCTGGCGCGATCAACTTCGTCAAGAAGTGGATCGAACAGTGCATCACATGCAAGATGAGGCAGCTAATTTTCCTGATCCAGTTGATCGTGCAGCTCAAGAAGAAGAATTTAGCCTTGAATTACGTACTCGTGATAGGGAACGAAAATTAATCAAAAAAATCGAGAAAACACTCAAACGTATTGATGAAGACGACTTCGGTTTTTGTGACGAATGTGGTATTGAGATTGGCGTACGTCGTTTGGAAGCAAGGCCAACAGCAGATATGTGTATTGATTGCAAAACAATGGCAGAAATCAAAGAAAAACAACTACAGGGTTAATTTTCCTTCTACCTCAAGCAGTTATTAATTCTTTAATCAGCTATTTGGGGTGATACTTGTGTCTTATGGCTAGTGCACTCAAATCCCTTCATGTGAAAAACGTTACCTCTGACAGTGGCTACGTTGGACGCTTTGCACCCTCTCCATCTGGCCAAATGCATTTTGGCTCTTTGGTCACCGCTTTAGGTAGT
>ENA-OSIY01000313-OSIY01000313.1-marine-metagenome-genome-assembly--contig:-NODE-313-length-28041-cov-11.501252_pt1 | contig 28041 bp, 32 predicted proteins | sample MGYA00237884_ERZ534233 | MGnify/ENA primary metagenome ERZ534233 (study PRJEB26412, sample SAMN06343840) | marine metagenome | isolation source: estuarine water | place: USA: Columbia River Estuary... | reverse complement strand
ATTAAAGTCTCCGCTGATAAGATAGTTCAATGTATAGTTGCTGGTACTGATCCAATCGGTGGGATCGTTAAAACCAAAACTAATTCCGTCGATTGATTTTGTAATACTTTTTCTAAATTTACTTACGTCAAATGGTCTGCCCATAGTTTATTCCTTTAATGTAAAATAGTTATTGCTAATTTGTAAATTTTTGCAAAACAGTTGTCTGTATTGTAACAGATTATCCTCAAGCCTGTCAAAGTTTGCCAAATTTAAAGTACTGCCAATTGGCAATTTGTCGTGTTTAATGCACCACTGCACATATTCACGAGGCGGATCAACTTGATACGACCGACCAAGGTTAATTATAAGTGGAGGGTAAAACTCTAAGAAATCGTTGGTACAGGTTTCTCCAGAATCGCTATCAAAATTTAACCACTTGTTATATGTAGTTCTTCCCAGGTTGTTAAATGCTATAGAGATGTTACTAACATTGAAACTTAATATGTCAGTACCAAATATATTTGGAATTGGCAATAGCGGGACGCCAGTTCTAAAATAATGTCGTTGAAACATTTCTTCAATATTATGAATTGACTTATTGATTGTGTTGAACTTCTTAACGCTACCTGGTTGAATGTGTTCACATATTGTTTCAACCTGAGGATAAGATATGTGTAGGTTTACCCATTCTGAATGTAATTGATTCAGTATCTGTTGATCCAAAATATTATCTAAATTAACAGCAAATACCGTTAAATTAAACTTACTGAGCATTAATGCCCGAATAGCCTCCACGGCCTCACAAAGAGCTACTGTATCTGGTATTTGTATCCCAACTGGGAAATATCGATTACACTCTTTGCTGTTTAATTGGTCAATGAAATATTTACTTACTTCAGGATTGACTGAAATAAGGGTAATTTCATCTCCGGACAAGTTCCAAACAAGTTTCATAAAGATGACAACCACCGGTTAAGGTGGTTGTCTTTCCCTTTATTGCTTCTTCTGCCGACTGCGGATCATTGCTAAAATATCTTCAGCTTTTTGTCCACTTGGCTTTGGTGCCTCGCTTGGTGTCGCAACTGATGCATTGGGAGTAAATGGTGGTGCAACACTTACTTGTGCTTCAGGCTCGGCATCATCAACTACTACACTGGATGCGGCTGGTGTTACTGATGCGTTGTAACCACTAGATGCACCTGCAGGTTTGTAATACTGCCCCCAACGTTCCATGTCGTATGGTTGCCCATCTACACTGGCTTCAAACATTTCTTTGATAACCTTGAGTTCAACATCACCGGGTTTCTTGGGTAAGAAACTGTTGAGATCAAACAAGCCATATTTTTCAATAGCGGCCAATTCATCTGTAGTTAATGCGCTTTCTTTACGGCTCCATTTGCTGGTGCTGTAATCGGCATAACCACCTTTGGTAGTTTTAGTAACTTGGAAGTCCAGACCACGTTCATAATCTGTGGGCATTTCTTCCATCTCTGCATCCATCAATGCACTCTTAACCAAACCAAAAATGCTTGGGCTAATAATGAATCTACGGATAGGATTTTCTGGAGTTTCTTCTCCCAACGGATCTTTACGAACAAATCCTTGGAAAACATAACTACGTTTCTTCCAATATTTGCGACCCATTTCTTTCAAACTTTCATCTTTGAACCAAGGACGTACTTCTGTAAGTATTGGACAAGTTTCATTCCACATTTCCATACAAGGTACTTGAATCCAAGTAGGCTTGCTTTCTGGTTGTCCCTTGATACCAGCAAACGGCAATTTAATCATTGCACGTTCTACCCAAAAGAAAGAATTCTTAGGGTCACTGTCTGGGAGGAAACGGATTGTTGTGGTAGCACCTTCTGGGATATTCCAGTGAGCGTAAATTCCTTTATCGCCTGTGCCCTGAGTTTTTGTGTCTTGCTGTTGAAGCCTTGCTCTGATTTCTGCTAATGATGTTGCCATAGTAATTTCTCCTTTGCCTATAAATTTGCCTATGTTGCGTTGCCTGTAATACATGCCTATTGCACATACTACCCCTGTAGTATATGCTACATCTATTTAGCAAGTCAAGAGAAATTCAAAACTTTTTTATCAGTTTAGGCTGCAGGTGGTGCTACTGGTGCAGGTGGTGCTACTGGTGCCGGTGGTGCTACTGGAGCAGGTGGTGTTACTGGAGCCGGTGTTACTGGTGCCGGAGTAGCAGGTTCTGGTGATTTAATTTGAGGATATTTTTTCAATATTAGATCAATTTTACTAACATAAGTTTTTCCAGCATCAGAAGTTTTAAGTTGGTTCAATAAATTGGCCATATTTGCCAATTCATCATCGTCTGCTTTCATACTTTGTGGTTTGGCGGCAAGTTGCAACAGTCTGTTTATAATTAATGGTCTTGCATCAAAGTCTGGCTGGTTATCTGCTTTGGATGCCAATGCATCAAATAACTCATCATCACCAAATAAGTCACCCAATGCATTGGTAGCATTGTCAGAATCTGGACCTAGTTCCAATGGTGAAGCCATTAATTTAATAAATTTGTCTACTTGTTTTTCACTGAGTGGTAACTCCCAGGTACCTTCGTCTAATTGCGATTCAGCCACACCTTGTTCAACTATGTTATGGTTTTTTTTTACGATGTCTTTGATTTCTTTAACATAGCTACGAACCAATTTGCCGGCCATCTCGCGATTTGTTTTGTTGGCAGTATCCCAGTTTTCCATAACATGTCTAGCAAACTTGGCTATTACTTTATCAGATTCAGATAATTTAGTACTGATGTTTTCCAACATCTTGATCATAAATGCATTCTTGTCGGTAAACTCCAACAAGCCCAACATGTCACGATCAGATTCATTTAATCCAAATCTGACGGTACCGGTTTCAAATTGTGCAATTTGTTTGGCTACTTGTGCGGCTTCACGGATTGTGGCAGCATATGCTTTGGCAATGTGTGGGATCGCTTGTTCCATTCTTTGATCAAAATACTTTTGGATAAAGCGTTCTTTGAGATCTTCAGTCATCTCATCTAACTGTTCGGCAGATGAGCTTTCTTCAAAACTTTCCATATATTTGGTATAGCCACGTTGTCCTTTGAGACGATGTAGTGTTTCACGTAATGTGTTGTAATACTCTACTGCTGATTCCACCATCTGTGTCGTAGTAGCATCTTCAAATTGTCTACGTTTGCTGGACATCACAAAGTAACGCAAATCTTTTAATTCGTTAATGGATTCATTTACATGTTTGGCAAATGCATCATTGTGAGCACCACCATTACTGACATGGCGAGCAATAACTCTGCCAGCCAATAGATTGTTGCTTTCTAATTTAAAACGTTCACCTTCATTGTTTTCAATGAAAATCTTTTCAATGTTTCTGCTACGAGCACCATGGATGTTCTCATCAACTTGTGCGCTGTGTTTGACAATTAGTTTAACCGGACCCATTTTCTGATAACTGCTTTTGGTTGATCCGTATAGCTTGCTTTCAGCAATATCTTTAACTGTGGAATCTTTGGAATACGTTTTAGCAAATGTCTTGATATCGCGCAATGCTAGACTGGATTTGCCAATGTCTCTAGCGTCAAAAGTTAATAAGTTTCTCATTGCAAATTTCCTCAATCCTCGTAAAAATCTAAACCAACGGTGTTCATCTAATTCGTCGTTTTCTGTTATATTTTTGCTGTAAAATACTTTCAACCCCTTCTTGTCAGCAACAGTAATAGTAATGTTACCAAAGCTATGGCCTTTTTGTTTGTAGTCAAAGTTAAAAAACCTGGCTTCCGTAGGGTCTACTGTATCGTTGGCTTCTTCATCGCCCATATTGATATCGTTAGCACGAGCTCTGAGCTTTTCAAAAAGGTCTGTACTGATTTGTTCTATAGGTTTCATATCAAGTATTTATACCAATTACATTATTATAAAGGGCATTGGCATACGTATGGGTTCGTCGCTGCCATTACGCATTTTATCATCCAGATTAGCGTCGTAACTCTGTAAAAATGCTATCATTCTAACTGCTAATACCGTGGCCATTACTAAATCATCTGTTTGCCCAGTTAGTGCTTTGTATGTAGTACCACTGGAAATGAAGTTTTTAAGCTCTGATATCAGTGGTTTACTTTTGATCACTAGTTTGTCTGTTTCTACAAAATTCTTAAGTTTAGCACACGCACTTAGTTTGCTTGAGTGTGTGGTTGAAAACCCCTTGCGGTGTTTTCGTACATTACCCAGTCTATGCGGCTCGCTTAACATTGTGCCCGGTATGTTTTCCTCGCCATACTCACGTAAACTAACCAATCCTGCTTCACCAATTGTGTTATTTTCTAAACTGTAATATATTTGCTCGTTGGTTTTAACTGTTTCTGCAATAAGAGTTACAATCTCTGCTAAAATTTTAATTTGCTGTTCCACCGGTGTTTTATTATGACACCATTCTGCTACTTGTTCACAACTGGGCAATTCAAATACTTCTATTGCGGCAGGATCACCACCAGTACCAATACTGGGATCTAATGCCACTATATAAGTGGATTTGGGATCTATCTCCTTATACCAGCGTACCTGTCCTTGCTTGTTAATGGGACTAACACCTTCCATACGTGCTAGTTTTAGTGGATCGATCAGTGTTTCATCATCGCGAATAAATTCGCAATCCATTTCACGGCGGAAACGTTCTTCACCCAATTGGCCACGTTGCTCACTTGCCCAGTTCTCATCACGATCTGGATGCTCATTCCAGTATGCTCTGAATGATTTAAATCCGTTTCGTCCAACATCAGTTTCATTACCGAACTCATCCAGGCACTGATTGGCACCCTGCCAAAGTTGTGCAAACTGATCTTCATCACTGTTTGGAGTACTGGTTATAATGGCTTTACCACCAGTTGCCAATGTGGGACTAATACTGGTCCAAAACTCACGGGCAATCGTTGGTCGCACAAAACTAAACTCATCGCAATACAGCAATGTTATGGACATACCACGACCAGTATTTTCTGTGGTTGCTTGACTAACTATACGGCTACCATTTTCAAACTCTATACTGCCTTTGTTGTAACTGGTAACACCAGCACGTATATGATCTGGACAATCTTCGTATGCATAACGTACTCGTTGCATAATTTCCTGTGCGCCACTATACTTGTGTGCCGCCACTAATATAGTTGCGTCAGGTACAAACATGGCATACCATAACAAGTATCCAGCGGCTGTTGCTGTTTTGCCCATTTGCCGAGGTAACATATTGATGTTAAATCGATAGTTGTGGTAGGTTGCAATTAGTCTGACTTGGAATCCGTAAGGCTGATACAACAGTTTGCCTTGCATGGGATGTTGTATATAGAAGAAGTGAGTTAAGAAATATAATGGGCCAGTTACTGGGTCAGCACACTGGGCAAACTCGCGCATTTGTTGTTCAGTATAGTTCTCTTGTCTATTTGGTCGTTTTATTAACGATCCGTCTTGTGATGACATTATATGGGTTTCTCGCCTGTCAGGTATGGTTTGGCAAACCAAAGTTTAAACCATTCTGGAGTACCTGGTCTTATATCGTGTTTACGTTGTAGGTCGGCTTTTTCTTGTCCAGTGATGCTGACATTGCTACCCATGCTGTATGGTTGCCAATTTGGTTTATTAGTTATTCCAGCTAGGACTTTGAGTTCCTGTAATGGATCATATTCATTCATAGAAGTATTTAACTACCACAACATAGCTTTATTTAATTTGTTTAGCTTTGGCTAATAAAGCAATTAACTGTGGGCCCAATGTGGGATCTTTTAATAAATTAGCTATGTCGTCAATTGCTGGTGACAATGCTTGTGCTGTTGCTGGAGTAGATGTTCCGTTACCAGCCGCAGCCAATGATTTCACCAACGCAGCCGGATTGGCACCAACAACAGAAGCCAATTTGCCACTCTGAGTTTTCTGAATTTGTGCCTTTTTAACTTCAATTGGGTCTGGCACCGCACCTGGTACTGGAGCACCTGGTACTACTGGAGCCGCTTCACCAATGGTGGGATCAATCCCTCTGGAACCCTTTCCACCTTTTTTACGTATAGCGGCAAGTTCATCCAATCCATGTTTAATTTGTTCAACATTCATTGCTAGTTCACCAAATTGGCGAGCAATACTTTCCCAACCAATGGCACTGCCATTTTCAGCTCGTTTTGCTAACTCTTTAAATTGTGCGGCAGCTCTAGCCATACGGTATTGTAGTTTGGCAGGATTGGCACCTTGATGATTGTGGATCATGGGATTCATAGGCTCTGCTGGATCCATTTCAATCGGCGCTTCTGTCACACCTTGAGATCTATTAGTACCTATAGTAACCGCTGGCGCTCTCATTCGCATTTTATCGTTGGATGCTTGCACCACACTATCAAAAGTTAAATTAAATACTCTATTGCCATCTTTATCTATTGTTTCATCTCCCAAAACATATCTGCCATTGGCAATAAGATTTGCAGTCATTGCCGCTTTGGAACTTAACGGAACACCCGGAAGTAGAGTAGTACCTTCACCACCTTTATAAGTTCTAATAGTGCTGGGTTTAAACCCCTCGTCTCGCATTATTTCAGGATATTCCATTATCTCAGCACCCGCCAACACTAACTGTGGACCAGGGTTAATTTTAGCATAGAAAGTATCTGTGCTTAGTTCTAATATATCCTTTGCAAACTCAACATTAAAATCCAATGTAGCGTATCCGCTAACTTTAGTAGCTACATCAATTTCCTTATCAATTTCTAATTTTAAATTATTAACTGCTTCTTCTGGATTCTGACCTTTGGCTTTAAATGTTGCTTGCAATGTTCTTGGATTTTCAGCAACCGCAATAAAGTATAAATTTTTAAACTTCTGTTTGCTTACATAAACATTATATCTTTTGTGTGAACTTAAATTTTTATATAGATTATTAGCTTTATAACCTGACAATTCATTTAATAAGCCCGTTACCACAGCAGGCTCCTGGAAGTTTTCAAACTCTTTTAGATAATCCTGTCCGGATGGTGCAGGGGTTACACTCTCACCACCAACCATTTTACTACGTGACGCTTTAGCTGAGTCTTTTCCAGCCCAATAACCCGGAAACTTCTTTGGTGCTTTTCTGGGTTTAACTGCGGCAACTTCTGACAGGTGTTTTCTAAATGATTTCATTTTATTTTCTTCTACGTGTTATAGTACCCGGTCCGCCATTGGCAAATCCGTTGCCAGCACCCATACTGGTTGCCACACTGCCTGTACCCATGCCACCAGCATCTTCTTTAGCTACATTTTTAGCAAATTGTGCCATATGTATAGCTCGGGCTATTCTGGATTTAGGAATCGTTTCATCTTGTGGATTGTATTCTTCCGCCACACCTTGTTGGTCGGTTGTTGGCCTATTTCCGTACCTAATTGTTCCAATCATCGGTGAAGTTGCTCCTGTTACATTTTTTCCTGGTGTAGTAGAATTAGGAATAGGCATTTCTTTAACTCCTACCTTTGCAAAAAGGTTTCTAATTTCTTGTTGTTTAGCAGAGTCAACACCAGGGTTTATCATGTATCCCACTACACCAAGATCCCTAAATGGTACATAATTTAGAGGGGTCAATATAACTTCTTCATATTCTGATCCAGTGCTACCTCCTGCAGATGCAACAGATTTGCCTGCACTGGTTTTAACAAAATAACTAATAGCTTGTTTTATTTTAGATTGTGCATCAGCTAATGCTTGCTGATTAGTTTTATCTGCGAAATAAGTTTTAGTAGCAGAAATAACAAATTGACGACTGCCTAGTAAATTTGCTCCTGCAATTTTAGATAGTACTACAAGATCGTCTGGTGTTAACTCTCCTCCTACTCCGTTGATGAAGTTATACAAATCGGCTACTTGATTTACTCTAGGTAATGCGTTTAGAACAGACCTGAGTGCATTTATCTTATCGCCGGGCCGATCAACTGACTGCATTTTATTTTTTTGTTTAAGAATAGACTCATCTACTACAAATATAACTCCATTGGCAATCCCTGTTGACCCTTGATTATCATCGTCTTTTGTTGTAAGGGCATATCTCCAGTTTCTTGTAAAACTAACAGCTCTAAGTTTGGACCCCGTGCGTTCTTGATTGCTAGTATTAGTAATAAGACCGTTACTAATAATATTCTTTAAATCGTTGATGTCAGAACCTGTAGCATGATAAAGATAATTGCCGCCTACTGCTTCGCCCAGCTCTTCCGCCACACCTTGCTCACCACCGTACTGACTTAATAGCATCTTACCACTAGCAACTTCAAATCTACCCTTAACAGCAGGACCCAATCGCTTAGTAGCCCGTCGTTCTATTTTAGATAAACTTAATTCAGCATGGTTTGCATCAGTATATTCACCATACAATACCACCGCATTATCCCAAGCCCAAACATAGTATTTGTCAGGATCAACGGTGTATGCACTACCGTGAATAGTCTCAATGCGGGCTTCCTCTTCCGCCACACCTTTCTTATTCAACGCATCAATCGCGGCTTTTTTATGTTCGGGCGATGCATCGCTCATTGCGATATCTTTAATCATCTTGGCAGTGCCAACCATGTTGTCCGTGGGTTCAAATTTTCCCAGTCCCTTTTCATATTCTTTACGCTTGGCTGCAACTTGTTTGGCATGAGCCGAGCGTGGTTCTTTACTACCACCTGCCCAACCATACGTAGTGCGAAATTTCTTTACTTCTTGTACTTTTTTCTTACGATAGGTATCGTGAAATGCTTCTGACGAACTAACAGTAAATCCCTCATGTGATGCTACATATTTTTTAGCACCTTCACGTGTTTTAAATTTTCTTGCCTCTGTACCGTTTTTATGTGCTATCCAAGCACCAAGTGGATCAGCTTTTGCCTCTGCTACTCCCGGTTCTTTATGCTTTGGTACTGGGTTTCCTGCTAAATCTTTATCGCCTAGATATACACCGTTCTTGTCATGACTTGCTGGGTTCTTTTCAAACGGTTTGCCAGCACGCTCTTTGCTTGCTTTCTCGATTGCTTTAACTGCATCATCCCAGTAGCCTTCCGCCACACCTTGTCCGTACTGCTGTAGTTTAGATAGTGGAACATTCATTGTTCTACCACCGCCTTCAACGCGAGCATAGTCTTTGGCACGATCAAGTTCCAGTACCTCTACCTTTGCGCCATGATAGTGTACTGTATCACCAACTTTAATTCGGGTCATACTTACACCGCCAACGTCTGGTTTAGTGTCATTGGTGTATCGGCCTTGGTCTTTGGCGAAATCTGCTCGAATTACGCTTGTTGCCTCCGCCACACCTTTATTCTTTTCTTTATCAGCCTTTTCCTGCTCAGCCTTTTCTTTCTCAGCCTTTTCCCTTGCTTCAGCGGCTCGTGCTTCCCTAGCACGTTTAATTATTTTTTGACCATATCTTTGCATCGTGTTTGAAGCTTCTGCCACACCTTGCTGACCTTTAATTGCTTGTAACAATGCTCTAGCAACTACACGATCTTTTTCCTGTTCATCATCTGGCAACTGAGCATACTCAATGTTCATCAATTTGGCTCGTTGTTGTAGTTTTGCTTCTAATTTGCCAGCGGCTTTTAGTTTTTCTGTATCATCAAACTGATCTGGATTCTGTACAAACGCCCGAGCAGTGATATTCCAACCTTTGTGTATGGCATCGCTAATTTGTTCTATGTCGGTAACGCCCTTGTCAATCATCTGTTTGGCATAAGCAGCCGACTTTAAGTTAGCCTGCCAGCCAAACGTATTACCAGGTGTACTACGACCATAATGATAAGCATTATCTAATGCTTCGTCACTGACGGTGGCCAGATCTGGGACTGACATTTGTTTAACCGGCTTTGCCATCTGATCTGGACTAACAGGATTGTTTCTTAAATAATCTCTAGTTGGATTTCTAGTTTTAGATGCTTCTGCTAGTTTTGTGTTATGAAAATCGGTAAACTTCATTGGAGTATCCTTTATCTTTATTTAGTGAAATTACCGATTGAATCTAGTGTAATCGGTATTTGGTTCAATGTTGCATCGCGCAATTGAAACATCTCTTGTCTGTCTGCGCTGATCCAAACTTTATGTTTTCCTGCTGGTAAATTTAACAACAAGTTCTCAGTAATATATGTTTTAGTATGATCCCAGATAAAAGTTCGTTCTGTGATCAAATCAGAATTAATATACAAACGATATATTGGTGTTAATGCAGAATCGGCACAATGTACATTAACTGTTAACTTGTCTTCCATATTATTTTTTAGCTACAGGTTTGACTGGCTTGACCGGTAATACTGGTGCAATTGGTTCATCAGCAATACCCATGCCATCACGTGTGGCTTGATACAATGTTTTGCCACCCACTTTAATGTTTGGTCCTACTCCCGTGGCTTTCTGAAAGCCAGCCTCATCTCCAGCAGTGGCCAATTTACGTGCTAGTGATCCACTGATACCAGCTAACCCACCCGCATCAGGATCACGGTCACCACTGCTAACAAATGTTAGATGAACGTGTTCCCGTCCTGTAGGACCACGAGCATTGTCTGTTGTGCGAACTGATCCACTATTCCATCCAGTTAATAACTTTTCAATACTGCCAGCACTATTACCCAAACGGTCACTGCCACCAATAAAAGCTATATTGCGGAAGCCTTTGTCGTACAACCAATTGGCTGCGTATATAGGACCTTGCACTGGGTCAGACACAATACGGGCCGCATACTTGGGATATATTGCTTTGATAAAGGCTGCTTTGGTTGCTGGATCTAACGGATCATCCGGTGCTTTGTTGCTGTTACTTAAGAATATATAACTGTTCTTTCCACCTGTTGCTACTGTTTTGGCCATAACTAAATTATGACCCAGAGTGGGTGGATTCATACGTCCAAAACAAAATGCGGCCAATGGCATCTTCTGCTTGGCTGCTACCTCGTCATCGGATACACGATGTTTAGCAAAGTTTGCTTTACTAAATCCCAGTCGATCAATTAGTTTTAATTTATCTCGGCCAGCACCAAATACATATCCTTCATGTGCAGTTGCACCATCTGTGATGGCAATAATTTCACTATTTTGTTGCTGTGTGTCTATCTGTTGTTTAATATGTAGTTTTAAATCTGTTACTGAGGCCCACATACTCCACAATCCCAATAATCCTGGAGCACCACCATCTTCTTGATATAACCAACCATCATTGTTTGCCCCCAAAAACTTTGCTGTTACTACTTTATTATCAGCGAATCGTTCACGTAGGAAATTTAAAAAGCGTGGTACAATGTCTGCACTTATATCATTCTCTTCCAACATACGTGTAATAAACGGGCTCATTGCTGTTATAATACTCTTGCCCTTCATGGCAGTTACATCTGCCATGAATTTAGTTACTGCTTTTTTATGCTGTCTAATTACTGCGTCAGCTTCACCCAACACTCGTTTATCAACGACAACTTTGGGCTTCTCGGTCATTTCTCCAACTAGGAAAGTGATACCGGCTTTTTCTTTAAGCCCCCGTAATCCCACCAGCGGAACATCGCCCTGACCTAACCCATTGATAAAGGTATGTACTGCTATACCACCAGCACTCTTGGTAATTTTGTCACCAAGTGGACTATCAATTTTAACTTTGTATTCCACAGTATTGGGTTTAAAGACATAGAATCCATCTTTGGTAGCGGGAGTATGTGACCACATTAAGTCACCCATCCAATACTGATCCTTGACCATGGGTACTATTTTCTCTAGCAGTGGGCGTATGATACCTTCTTTATCCCATAGATCATTGCGATTAGATCCACGTTGCTCGTCATAGGCAGCAATGCTCATAAACTCCATCTTGCCCTTGGAGACTTTGTCGTACATGTGTTTGTCTACAAATACTATTTGTCCTGTGGCATCGCGACCAAACACCACTGCTGGAAATCCATCCCATTTAACGGTTACTGTATCGGTATTTTTACCCAGACCTTTTAACTCAGCAACTGCTCGTTCAGCACCTGCGGCACCATCGTCAATAATCAAATCTTCAACGTGAGTAATACCTTCGGTTAGTACCCTGGGGGCGGTATGTAGTGGGAATTTATCCGACTGGTTAAAAATCTCAAATAATCTCATTTTACTTTGTCCAATATACTTCTAAACCAGTCTGATGTTCCTTCTTGAACCGGGACTGGATAAAACTGTTTTACTGCATCCCATTTTTTAGGATATTTTTGCAAGGCATTTTTGATACCGGTTAGACTGGATATATCACGAGCTTTGGCTTCTGGCCCAATTAATATTTTTGCTATTTGATCTTTATCAATAGCCACAACCTTTCCAGTTGTTCTATCTACCAGTCCATTGTCAGGACTAAATTGTAAACTACCCTTGACGTCACCAGTTTTGGGATCAGTAAATTGTTGTGGACTACTCACTTTGGTCAGTGCCGCATATAGGTCGTTCCACAAATCTCCACCACGCATATTTTGATCCAAACTAAAATCGTGTGTATGTAGCATCCAGGCTGACCGTGGCCGTACGATTAAATCTACCGAGTAGTGTTTGCCACCAGCAGTATATTCCATTGTCAATGTGCCAGGATCCGTTGGTAAGCCATTTTGTGTCATAAAAGCAGCCAATGCTGCCTTGCTGGCTTTCATTTGCAACCCAGCTTTTTTGGCTGGATCTGCCATGGCATTGTCTATTGCTTTGGGGCCTAAGGGTTTGGCTGATGCGGCATTCCACTGTGCTATATCTGCTGGGAATTTTTTAACTAACTCTTGTGGGTCAATCATGATATCCACATCGCCAGAGTCCTGTCTTAGTGTTCCAGAATAGGGATGTTCTGGATCAAAACTGCCTGCCCCACCCGATGTCCAGCCTGCACCAATGCCGGCTTTTTTAAGGATGGGATTTATCTTGGCTTTTGCTGTGAGAAAAGCATCTTTTGTAATACGTGATACATCCACGCCTGCGGCGGCTAATCTCTTGCCGGCTTCTGCTATATTTGTTGCAATTTTTGTGTGTTTAGCAATAGAATTCACCTGAAATATCCCCTATTGCTTTATTTAGCTTAAAGGGATTCAAGCAGCCATAGATAGAAGGGGGATTTAAATGTAAGTTTCCATGAACCATTCCAACTAAGATTTACATGTTCTTTTAATTGTTTGGTTTTCTCACCGCCAAAATTAACTTCTTGAGCTAAGTCGTATATGCAGTGCTGTTTAATAAGGCTATCACCCAAATCAATGTCGTCGATCATTATTTTAACTATTTCTAGCGACAAATCTCCAATGATATTTCCATCGGCATCAAGCTGTGTATCTCTTGCCCCTTTGTTTAACAACCGCACATCAATAACGTTGTCACCGTCAACTATAGTAACGATAGAGAACGATGCTATATGTATTTCATCTTTTGGTTCAGCAAATGTAAGTACCGCGAGATTGTTGTTGAAATGCACACTATACTGGGGAAGTTTTGTTCTGTCACCAATAGTTAAAATAGTGGGTTTGAAATGTATTTCTACATTTAAGTTTTCACGTGCTATATTATCTGTCATATACTACTCCTCACCTGTTCGTTTTTTAAGTTTTCTAATGCATCTTGGCCAAGGAACAAATAAGTTCCTTGATGGTCAAGTATAACACTTTTATCGACCCAAACCTTCTTTCCCAATGCTCGCCAACGATGGCAAAACGCCCAATCTTCACTTAAATAATTCTGCTTTTCATCAATCATGGTATCAAATAATGCATACATGTTTGGTTCGTACTTTTTACCAATCCCAATGTTGTCATTATATTTGGTTTCTGGGTAGGCTGCAACCATTTCTTCTAAACAACTACGTTTGATAAGCATAAACCCGGTACCAGCAGTTTCTACTTCTTCTAAGTGACCTTGTTTTTCACCATCTTTTAATGCGTTAATTACAAATCGTGGTGGCATGGACTTCATTGGATATAGTCCACACACAATATCTTTGTCAGCTTGTAACATTCTGATCAAATATTCAGGATTCCATCTGATATCTGCATCAACAAACATTAAATGTGTAGCCTCTGTATTAGTTAAGAACTTGGCGACTAAGTTATTTCTTCCACGGGGAATCAAACTTTCATTTACCATAGTATCCACAGTCCACTCAATATTAACTGCTTTGGACATTACTGTAAACCGAAGCAAACTCATAAAACAAGCTTCGTACATCAATCCACCATAGCACGGCAACGCAAAATAGACATGCGATTTTTTTGGTTCAGACATATTACTCAGCTAATTCAACAATCACATCTGATCCAACTAATTCTTGTGCAACTTGCACCAAGGCAGCAATTGTGTCTGCAGATGCAAGTAGATCAGCACCCATTTCGTCAGTGCTTTTAATTAACTTACTAAACTTCAATGTGATTACTTCTTCCTGGATTTTAGCCATATAAATTACTCCTCAGTGTATTTACCTGCATAAACTACCTGTTGAATTTTTCCTATCTTGCCTGGCCAAGTCAGATGCAACCAACTGACTTCTGCTTCTTCTTTAAGATAAAATCTAATACCATTAAAGTAGTAAGTATCGGTAACAATGTTTGATAATGATTGCCATGCCAGTCTAGTAGATTTGACTCGATCTGCAAAGGTACCATTAAGTTTTTCTGCAAGCCCAGCTGATACTTTAGCATCCACATTCTTAAGATATGTTAATAACCGTTTGGTATCTGCTATTTGATATCTACCTTCTCGTATAGTAACCAAAAACCGATAAGGGGTTTCTCGTTTGAGTATGATTAAGTCTTTGGCTAAAATCCGTAAACTTTGCTCACTGTCAGGCACACATATTGTTTCAATCTTCTGTCTCACTTGTGGCGATACTGATTTTGTAAATTTTTCAGCTTCTTGTTCTGTAACAAAATAACAAGCCAAGTTGTCGCGCTCTACCCGCATCTTGACTGGTGGTGATTGCGCTGTTAGGTAGATTGTTAGGTCCATTAACAATTGCTCATCTGCACCAGTAAACGATCTTGTATACGTGTTATTATAACTATTGCGCCAGTTACGTCTCTTTTTAGCTTCGGCAAGTACAATATCGCTAGATTGTCCTTTCCGCAACCCACTCACTATGTCCTGTACTTCTGGCGATTTGATAGTAATCTTATAGTAATACTGGCCATAAAACTTTCTACTAACTGGAACAATAGTTGCTGTTGGATTGACTGTACTCCATATATTGTTATTGATCATCAAACACCTTTACCTTACTGGACTCTATTTCAAATGCAAACTTAGAATCAATATAATCAATAGTGATTATACTATTGGGTTTAACTACTTCAAACAATAACTTTCTGCTTAATGGTGTCTTAATTTCGTTGTCAATGACCCTGGCCAACGGCCTTGCACCCATCTTTTTATCGTATCCCTTTGTTATTAATGCATCGATACAACTCTCACTGCAACGAACTTTAAGTTGTTTGCTACTAAGTAGTTCATTTAACTCTTGCACGAACTTATTAACTACTTTCTTAATACTGAGAGTATCCAATGACTTAAATTTAACAATTGCATCCAATCTATTTCTAAATTCAGGTTTAAAGAAGTCCTTGACCTCTTTATCATCAGCATCTGTACGGTCTAATGCTGTGGTAAATCCTATATTACTACGTTCGTTAGCTTCAGCACCCAAGTTACTGGTCATAATAACAATAGTGTTACGACAGTCGGCTTTCTTTCCGTTACTGCCAGTGGCTACACCGTCATCCATTACCTGCAACAATACGTTATAAACATCTGGATGCGCTTTTTCAATTTCATCAAACAATATAATTGAGTGAGGATATTTTTCCACTTCACTAATAAGCAAGCCACCAGCCATACTGCCATCTTCATAGCCCACATAGCCAGGAGGAGCACCAATTAGTTTAGCAACACTATGCCGTTCCTGGTATTCACTCATATCAAATCGCAACAACTTCATGCTTAACTGTTGACTTAACAATTTAGCAAGTTCTGTCTTACCAACACCGGTTGGGCCGGTGAATAAGAAATTACCTATGGGCTTATTAAGCGATTTAAGGCCAGCTTTGGCCACAAATATTTTTGCCAATACCGTATCAACAGCATGGTCTTGCCCATATAACTTCTCTTTAATAGTATCCTCTAGCGTCACCGACACTTGATCACGTTCCCCCATTAACTGCTGTAATGGTATTTTAGTTTGCTTGCTCACTATGTCTAAAATATGTGATTTGGTAATTAAAAATTTGCCTGCTTTAATTTTGGCTTTGGCACATGCCATATCAATTAAGTCAATAGCTTTGTCAGGTAGTTTCCTATCACGAATATATCTGTCACTGTACTCAACTGCAATATCAATAGCAGTTTCTGATATCTTGCCACCATGAAATTCCTCGTAACTGGATTTTAGTCCACGTAAAATTTTCTTGGTAGTATCTACTGTGGGTTCATCAACGCTTAACCGATAGAATCGACGCATTAATGCACGATCTTTTTCAAAACTCTGAGTATATTCTTCCCATGTGGTAGATGCAACTACTTTGATTTTACCTTTAGCCAGGGATGGTTTTAACATGTTAGCCAAGTCCACACTACTTTGACTTCCGGCACCAGCGCCTTTCATTTGATGTGCTTCATCAATAAACAAGATACAGTTCTTTTTCGCTTCCATTGCAGTAAGTATGTCTTTGAGTTTTTCTTCAAACTCACCACGATACTTACTACCAGCTAACAAACTACCAACATCTAGATTGTATACTATAAAGTCTTTTAAGTAATCTGGTACAAAACCCTTGAGTATGTTGTATGCCAATCCTTCCACAATAGCCGTTTTGCCCACACCCGGATCACCCACTAACAATACGTTACTCTTATTCTTACGAGCTAGTACTTGAATAATTTCGGCCAGTTCATCATCACGACTGATAACTGGATCAATCTTTCCTTCTTCACATAACTTGTTGACATTGGTGCAGTACTCATCCAGGATACTATCTGCTCGTGAATCCGAAACATCCTTGGTGGCTTTGCTGTAGTTTTTATTAAAGAATTTTACCAGTTTAGCTTTATCCACTCCATACTTTTGTATAAAGTAGCTGGCATGACTATGTGACTCAACACTGATACTAAGGAACACATCAAGCGGCAATACTTCTCCGCGGCCACTAAACAATACTTGCGTAAGGGCTCTGCTAAACACACGTTCTAAACTATTAGTACGTTTGGGTTTTTCTGTTGTGGCTGATTTTTCTAAACTTTCCAGATAAGATTCGATATCAGTAACTAACCCAACCACATCTAGGCCATAATCCGTTAAGAACGCTTTAAATTTTTTGTTCTTAACCAAGGATAGCAATACATGTTCCAACATCACGTATTCGTGAGTGTATTCTTGCGCCAGGGCAATTGCATCGTTTATAATCTTTTCCAAATCTGCATTATAGTTTATCATATGATAGAAATATTTATTCGTTATAGGTTAAAGACATAATAATATCAACTTTTTCTTGCTGTGTTATTGCTGGTATTTTAATATTTGCTACTAAACATAAATCCCCTCGCTTTATTTTACTAATCATCATTCCCTGGCCCGCTAACTTAAATCTAGTACCTGGCTGTGTTCCAGCTGGAATTTTTATATTAAACACTTTACCATCAAACGTGTTAAATTCATATTCAGAACCAGTCATTGCTTGCCACACTGTTAAATCAATATCGTTGCACAATAGATTTCCATGCTCCAGCCAATATCCTGGTGGCAACACTAAATGAATGTTAACTACTAAATCTCCGCGTTTTACACCAGTAAATCTATCATCGCCTTGTTCTGGATATCGTATTCTAAGTCCGTTAGTAGCAAAAGGCGGTATAACAATCTCTATTGTGGTTGATGTACCACGTGCTGTCTTAAATTGCATTGTTTCTTTTTTACCATGCAAACTATCATACAATGTGATAGTATGATCTATTGCAATGTCCTGATTTGGTCGTACTCGTTGACCCCCACCGCCGCCTGAGGCATGACTAAAAAAGTCACGCAAGTCATCAAACTGTGGGCCAAATCCATTGCTAAATGGACCACCAAAGTTATGCCAACCTGATTGTTGCTGACCGGTAGTTTGGTGATATCCGCCTGTATCGTATTGAGCTCGTTTAGCCGGATCGCTTATTATATCGTATGCTGTTTGTATCTCTTGAAATTTGGCCGTATCTCCACCCTTGTCTGGATGATGTGTACTGGCCAGTTTACGATAGGCTTTCTTAATTTCCTCAGGACTAGCTGAGGCTTTAATGCCTAATATTTCGTAGGGATTTTTCATAATGATATGGGGCTCACATACGTATTATACGTGAGCCCCACACCGCTGTCAACGCTAATTGAACTTAATTACTTCTTATCGTCAGCGTCAATATTGTTGCCGTTCATTTCTAGTGATTTGGTTTTTTCTTGACTACGACCATATGCACTAACACCCAATATTGCACCAAAGGCTAGGTGAATAAATCCGCCGTTATCCAAGGTCAAACTTTTCCACATATCAACTTGTACACCCTTCATTCTAAGATATAGAACAAATGCTGGTGCCAAAATAAAGTCAAATACGTTAATTGCCATGTATGTCCAACCCATTGCTGGACGCCATAGTTTTTGCATCCAATGTTCTTCTTGTGGTGCAGCCATGTTGAGCTCCTTGTATTTTTAAAATTACTTCTTGGCTTTTTTATCTTTGGCCGCTTTTTTCATTGCTTCATCTTCATCACCGTCATCATCGATATCAGCAAAGTCTGGCTTTTGATTGCCATAGCTTTTACCTTTAACTTCGCGAGCCTTGTCTGTTTTACCAGTATGCTTATTGTAAAATCCAACTTCTTTTTCTTCGGCTTCACGTACAATATCCGAATAAATTCTCATTAACTCCATTGCTGATTTTGCCATGTTAAAAATCTCCCTATATTTTATTTATTACTTATTGCTTCTTTTTGCTGAGAAGGCTGTGAAGTCTCATAATACTCTTTATATTTAAGTATGATACTCCGCTGTGTTGCGATTAAATTACGTATTTCAGCCATATCTACACTTAATTCTTCATACCCATCGTCAGTTAATGCAAATAAAACCAAATCTACTTTCTTATCTTGCAGATCTTTCCAGATTGCATCAACGTTTTGTGGTGTAACTACTTTCCACTTGGGCACTTTTAAACGTAGCGGCGCTGGATCTGCCAATGCCAACGGTGTTTTTTCTACTGCTTTAGTAGCAATAATAATAGGCTTTTCAGTGGGTTTACCAAATCCAAAATCAAAACTAGCACAGCCTGATAGTGCTAGTATACTGATTACAAGGATGATTTTATTTAGGAACATATTTAGGATTTGCAATGCTTGGGCATTCGGGATTGATTTCTGTCTTTAATGTAGCACTACGTTCTTTTTCAGTTAATGGACTACCGCTGGCAATCTCTAGACATCTGATAGTGTTTTGTGACCCTCTGTTTACTGCATTTTCAATAGCACCGGGATTTTTTGTGGCCATTGCGCCAAAATCACGTTGATTGCCTTTGTTGTCAGTTTTAAATTTATCTTGTAAGTTTTGTACATCACGATTCTGTAATTGTACTTGTGTGTTTAAACTGGAGTTTATTTCACGTATTTGTTTATTCTCAGCTTGCATTTGATCAATTGCCACTTTTTGATCTTTGATACCATCTTCCAACTTTTTAGTATTTTGTTGTGCAATAGCTAAGTCAGCCCTGAGACTGGTTAAACTATCCATCGCAAACCATACAGCCAGTAATATAGCCGCAATAATTGCCACTTTGATTAAGTTTGCATAAGCACCCATTATTTTATTCCGGCAGCGACTTGCAAATCATCCATATACTTAGTTTTTTTAGCACGACTCTTGGGTATAGGAAGTCCTGCGGCTGTACGCATCTCGTCAATTGGCTCTTTGCCATATTTTGATTTGTACTCTCTAGAAGTTAATGGTACTGATCTGCTTAACGCATTGAATGTAAGTGGTGAATAAGCACCATCTTTGGTATATCTAAATTGAAAATCTTCAATATCAATATCTACTAAATTCTTTAGCTCATCTACTAACGTTATTATATCTTCCACAGCACTATGGCGACGTTCTAGTTCTACGAATACCAAGTATTCACCATCATCTAATTCACCACTGCTAACGTCAGCATCTAATACATTTGGTTGTGACTTTTCAATATAATCTACCAAGTCTAAACCTGGTTCTTTGCCTTTGACTTTGAAGCTCAATACTATTACATCATTATCACTACCCATTTTGCTCTTGTATTCGTCAATGTGAATTTTATTGCTCACTAGATTGATTAGGTCGTGTTGTTTTAAACTTTCAGTAAGTTTTGTCATAATAAGTCCTAGACCACAGGAGGTGCAGGTTGTGGTGGAGCACCCGGTGCTTGAGGAGGAGCACCTGGAGGGCCTGCAGGTGCGGCATTCCCTTCCATTCCCGCTATTTCATTGCTTTGATCATCTAAATCATTCTCGTATGCTTTTTCAACATCGCTTAGATCAATATCCTCTCCCTCAATATCTAAACTACCACGTTTAATTTCGCCCATTAGCGATTTTGGCATGGCAATTTCCACTATCCAAATTGGCCGCAATTTCATTTTGGGGTATTTTGTACCAGATTCAAAGTCGTCGTACGACTCAACTTTGACTGGGTGTTCTAACTTGCTTTTCTCGTATGTAACTCTACATCCGTAATTTAATAATTTTTTCCCACCACGTGGGTCGGGCATTTTATGCAATGGCCACATGAATTTGCATGTGGTCCAGTATTTTTTAACTACCGGACCTTCAACTAATTCACCATTGATCCAGTTGTCAAATACATATAGGTTAACACTATCTAATACTCGCTCAAAATCCATAAGTTGATTGAGCATTGTGGTACTCAATGAAATCTGGCGAGTGTTCTCAATTACACGTTTAATTAATGGGGTAGTGGGATTATCCATAATAGTATTTATACATGCGGAGATATTTTATTCTAGTAATTAAATCTGACACAGCCCTTTATTTATACTAGTTTCTGTTGGTTTTACTGCACGTTTATGAACCAACAAAACTTAATTAAATACCTTTGTGATAACTTAATGGAGGTCACTCTTGTCAAAAGCCAAACAGCGTCCAAGACTAGCATCAGATAACACATTAAATTTTAACGACTATGTAGCAAATAAAAGGAATGCAACAGCAATAAAGAGCACCAAAAGCATAGTGTTAACTCCCAAGACTTTAAATCAAGAAACATATATATCCCTCTTAACAGACCAATCCAAACCCATAGTTTTTGCTGCCGGCCCTGCCGGTACAGGAAAAACAATGCTGGCTGTATTGGCTGGACTTAGGGCTTATCGAGACGGACAAGTGAAAAAACTTGTTTTAACTAGACCAGCAGTAAGTGTGGAAGATGAGCAACATGGATTTCTACCCGGAGATCTAGTAAGTAAAATGGAACCGTGGACTAGACCAATAATCGACGTGGTATCCGAATATTATAGTCCCAAAGAAATCACTAGAATGATAGATGAACAAATTATCGAGATATCTCCCCTAGCGTTTATGCGAGGCAGAAACTTTAAGGATTCGTGGATTATTGCAGATGAGATGCAAAATGCCACACCCTCACAATTGAAAATGTTACTGACCCGCTTAAGTGATGGTTCTAAGATTGTTATTACTGGTGACCTAAATCAAACTGATAAACGGGCATCAGAAAATGGGTTGATGAACTTTATAGAATTACTACAGCAACACGGTACTGCTAATTATGTTAGCGGAATTACGTTTGCTGGCAAAGATATTCAAAGACACCCAGCAGTAAAGGAGGTGCTCAGGATTTATCGAGAACTAGCTTAACATGTGATAATTTGGTAAGGGCGTACTCTGGTTCGCCTTTCCAAGAATTTATTTCATTACCTTTGATTCGTCCACGAATCTGGTAAGTGTTGCCTTCAATCCATTCAGATTGGCTACTAAATCTGATCACATTGTTTTCGGCAGTATATGCAGTAATGAAATAACAACTATATTTTTGGCTTAACATAGCCTTGTGAATTGTTATCTGGCAGTCAACCTTGTCTTTGATATGACCAATCCATCGACTGTTAATAAACTCATGAGATTTTAATTCTTTAGCTTGTTTTGCTTTAATACCCGCGGCCGATGTTGGCACATATACTAACATATTAATACTACGGAGTAACTCTTTGTCGGTTACTGATTCTTTACTTAACAAGGTTACTAAACTGTGTCTAAACCCTCGAATTTGCTCGCCTTTGAGAATTGCTAACAGATTATCATTAACAATAGCATCAATCATTTCTTGTGCCTGTGTTGTATCTTCTTTGGTAACAGTAAGCAGTGGTGCTTCTTCACCACTAATTCCTAAATATTTGGCTACTAGGGTTTTATTACTGTAAACAATATCAGGAGTATCCGCAGTGTCATAACTTTTACCACGCACAAACCCGTCGCTAACAAAGGAATAATTATTAAATCGATAAGCGGCAACACATATTGCAGTAACCTCATTAAGAGTCATTTTGAATAACCTAAACTAGTTTACATTGATTGGCTGGCACAACCGACATTGTTGCTCGGCGATATCTAGGCAACAGTGCAGTATTGACGTTGGGTATTTCGACAAACCGGTGATCAACAAAGTTACCATTAATAAACAACGTTGGGTGTCTTGATGCATTTGAAAACATATAAAATTCTTCTGACATACCCCAGCACTGTCTATGTACCAACAGGTTATTATCATCGAGAATGTCAACTCGTAATGCAGGCTTTACTTTAACCATGTGTTGCTCTAATACTGCAAATTTTGCGGCATCCCTAAAATTATGTTTATACATAGTGCCAAACATAAATTGATCTGGATTTTTCATATTGGCAACAACTTTAAATATTAATGGATCAGAATCTGAAACATCTTCAGCAGTTACTTTTAATACTTCATTTAAACTTTGGAAATACTTCCAATTCCAAGACATATCATATTCTAACCGAACATCAACTCCGCGGGCAGAATTTTGCATTACATCCATCTTGATTACTTTGATGTTGAATGCTTGTGCAGTAAAATCTTTAGCCACTGTGGCAATTACTTGTGTACCTTTTCTTTGTTGTTCTAAAAACGTAGTAGTAGCTGTGGCTAACTGATCACCATTAATTGTAGCGGTATCACTAGCTTTAGTTACAATACGATCGGCGATACGTGATCCAGCCACAGTTACTTCCATAGTAAGTATAACTTGCTCGTCGTGTGTTTGCTTGGTCAATACTTTAAAATTATCTATATAGCCTGAACTATAATCATATATGTCACGGCGAACCATCCTACCATCACGTACATGAGTTTCACTTAGTAGTAACGACCCAACGGCTTGTTCGATTGCCAATTGAAAACAGTTTTGCCGAGCTTGCGACTCAGTGTTACCTTGGCATTGCACTGTAATTACGTAAACCTTTTGCTTGTTACTAAGGTTTACTATCCATCTACCCACAGCCACAACTACACTTAACGGTCCAGGTAATATAAGCTCTATTGGATCAAGTCTAGTTTGTGCCTGCGGTGTGGTTATACTAAGTGCAAAAATCAAGGACGTTGCAATCAAGCAACGCCACATGATTACCGACTATCCATTGTATTAGTAATAAATCGAGCAGTGGCTTGGTCTTTGGGGGTCCAAACATATACTGCGGTATATACTTTTCCATCTTCCAGAACACCACTCTTCTCTTTGTATATAGCAGTCAGCCGACCTGATGCAGTCACAGTAATCGTATTGGATACTTCCTGTGCTGTATTAGTGCTGGCTTTACGTAGAGCCGAGTTAGTGCGAGAATTTTCATCTTCACTGGGTTTGATATTGGCTTTGAGTTCTTCCTTTTCAATATCTTCAGCAACTGAGTTCAATGAACCGTCAACTGTGCGATACTTATTAAGAGTATTATCTTGCGACCGTTCCAAACTCTTGGCAATGATTTTAGTTTTACGTTCTGAACTTACGCTTTCACCACGTAGAAACTTAATCAGCTTGTCTTTGGCATCTGCTTCGGCCGCTACTTCATAGCCGCGTTTCCAAACATCAGCATAGCCAAAGGCTTCAATTTTACTTACTTCACCAAGCAAGGTGTAATGCACCCGAATACCTTCACGTTTAAAATCTGTACTTAGCCGTTGATCTTTAACAGGTACTGCGGCATCAGATGGTGGTTGATTGCCTGGTGATGGCGCTTTTTGCAACATACTACAACCAGACGTGGTCAGAAGTACCGCACTTAGAATAGCAATATACGATTTCATTTTTGATCCTTAGAAATTAACGAACGTTTTCTTTTATAATCGTTTTGGTTGAATCAACACCACGATCTAAAAGGTTGGAGACGCCACTAAATCCCACAGTGGCTACGGTGATACCAAGTATTATTCCTACAACAAAATTAAGCATATGACACCTTGCATAGTAGTTGAAAAATTAACTTACAATGCCAGTATAGTGCCAAATGCCGAAAATGTCAAACGTTCTGACCAACCTAGTTGGCGGGTGTTGTTTCTGCTGGTGCGACCAAAAGAGTAGTTTTATTTTGATCGGGGTCTGTGGTCAAAACGTCAATATGTTGGAAATATTTGGGATAATTGGTTTTGAAGTAGGAATAAAGCTCATCGTATCCCACCCCAGACCGCATATTGCATTTTTCCACTTGTTTATCAGTGACATTTAAAATAATATTGGCCATGGTTATATCACGCTTTTTCAAACCAGTGGTAACTTGGACTGATTCGTTGAATGCCCAATTTGCATCATCTTTGCCAAAGTTTTTTCTAGAAGAATTGGCGCCTTCTTTTGGAACACGGAAATACGTTGCTACTACATACATTTTTTTAGTTTTCATAAATTCCTTATTGATCAATTTGTGACAGTTCTACTAATGTCGCACTCAAGTTAATTTCTGGATCAGCCACCAGTGCATGGTTTACTAGGCCAGTTCTAATAACCAAAATTGCCTTGTCCTGGCCAGCCTCTGTTTTACTCCACAACCCCAGATTATCGTATGACCAACGAAACAGTTCTTCAATTTCATCAGTTCTGATCTGAGAGCAAATTAATTCTCTAGCTTCACGCACCTTGCCTTGTTTAAACAGATTTACTGCATCTAGCTTAAAGTCGGATGTACTTGCACTTTTGGAATCCGGCATAACCAAAACCTTTCCAGGACTGTTAAGCTGAACTAGGTTAATGCATTTACGCAAATCTGGATAAGTGGCTTTGACATAACTATCCAAAACATCAATGTCAAATTCCACACTTTCTTGAATCAAAATATTGGCAATTCTGGCTGTAAATTCAGTTTCGTCAACATTGTCGATGTGAAATCCCTGACACCGACTATGCAATGCTGGCAAAATTTTGTTTGGATAATTGCAAGTTAGTATGAAACGGGCGGATTCGCTATAAGTTTCCATCAACCCACGCATAACTGATTGTGCATTGTGACTTAGGTAATCTGCCTCATCCAACAACACAATTTTGTAATCGCCAAACGGCATTGTACTAACGAACCCAGTTACTACATTACGAACATTCTCTACACTGTTGTCGCGACTAGCATTAATTTCCAAAAGATCATAATTGCTAATACCCAACTGGTTGATCAATATTTTAGCTAATGTAGTTTTGCCGGTACCCGGACTGCCGCTAAACAATAGATGTGGAATGGCCTTTTGCTCGATCCATCCCATTACTGTATTACGTTGACTACCATTTTGCCAAACGTAATCTTCTACTGTCTTTGGTCTATATGCTTCCACCCACAATGTATTTGCCATTGGATACCTTCTAGTTAATTGAAAAGTTAGTATACTATAAACAAATCTATTCTACAAGTGTTTCGTCAGAAGGTTCTTCATCAGTTACCAACAGTAAGTCATTATTGTCTATGCGACGAATGGTAAATTCTTTTCCATCTTCGTATTGAATTTTGACACCACGAGTCCAACGTCCATGCGTTACACATACCCATTGACCAACTGATACATCTTTCTGTTCAGGACCAACTGCATGTACTTTCCCCCAACGTGGTCTAATTCCTGTTGATTTCATATCATCACTCATGATATACAATCCCGACTGTGTCTTACGTTCACTGAAATTCATATCAGCTACAATGATATGATCATTGAGTGGGCGGATTGATTTAACTTTCCACGCATTAATTGCCATTACTTGACCCCACCGTTTTGATCCTCTATTGCGTCAGGTGCTGGTTTAGCTGGATCTTGTGGAACCATAGTATGAAGTTTTTTGTAATGTTCTTTCATAACCTCATTCCTAGTTCTGACAATTTTACCGCCTGGTCCCAGTTCATCACCACGAGCATTTACATTCATATTGCCCACTGCAATTACCTCTGCATTGAGATTCTGAACAGCATCCATGTCAATTGTTTGACCCAATGCGGTTTTATAAAGTTTCTTAGCCATATTAAACTCCTTTGTAGTTGTATACTGTATTTAACGCAAAAACTCATGCCAGTCTAAATTGTACTTCAAACTGTCAATTCGATGTATACCAATTTTATACAAGACGTAACTGGCTACACTACTACCACGACCCACTCCCCATACTAGTTTATGTTTACGCATAGTATCCACTAGGTATTTCATGTAGCATAACAATGGCAACATATCACGAGCATCATATTGTTCTAATTCCTCAATGAGTCGGGCATATTCAGTTTGGGATTGGCTAGTACTTAATATGTAAGCTACTATGTCTAGCTTTTTGTATTCAATAGGTATCGCCCATTTGGTTTGAAGTTTTTTGTGAACTTCTGTTGGATCTTCTATTGACAGGAGAAACTTAGTTAGTTTGGGGTAGTCTTCTAAATACAATTCAGACACAGCATAATGAAATATACCGTCTGAGTCGTCGTTGACCTCGATGTTTGCTAAATCTAGACCAGGATCTAGGTAGAGTTCTTCTACCAATTCGTCTGATGTAAAACTGGGTCTATAAAGATGATCTAGATTCATCTTACTATAATATACTCAACGAATCAATAAGTCAACTTATTTAACGTCAATCAATTTATTAAGGTCACTACCGGTTTGTTTTGATAACTTGTCAAACTCTTTGGTTAATCTAGTTTGGCGTTCTGATTTGTAATCTTCCATGATCATGGAAAATTGGTGGATCGATGATGGCATAACTCTATATGCCATCATCATCTTTCTTTCCAGGTCCATTATTTTATCAGATAGTTCTTTGTCTGATAACTCAGTTAGTGTACCAACCAAGGGATGCATTATGCGGCGACGGCTTTAACTACCGCAAAATTAATTACTGGTTGCTCTGTAGTAGTACCAGTGGTTGTTGCAAATGTAATGTTAAAGCTACCAGACGCCACCGCAGTAACAAACATTGCCATCTTGTCTGTACCAGACTTTTGGTTAACTATGATAACATCATTTGCCGCAACAAAACTATTTGTCACAGTAAACGTTTGGTACGAAGTTGATCCAGCCGCTGAAAATAATGTAATTGTTCCAGAAGATTTATTAAGTGTCACACCAGTTGTCCGGTTTGTAAGTTGAGTTATTGCACCACCACCGATTGAGTATCCCAATGCTGGTACACTTAAGTCACGAGCGGTAATTGTTGTACCTGCATCGTCTGTAGTAAACTCATATATGTAGGTATTGGTACCGGCCGGGAAGGTAATTACTTGGCCAGATCTGCCTTGTAATGAAGTAAGTCCTTGGCTAACTGCGGCTGGCAATGTCAATGTGCGAATAGATGCATCAGTAGTAATAGCTAATCTAATTCTACCCAACTGCCCTGCTGGTGGCAAATTTGAAAATGCTAATGTAACGTTGCCGTTAGTAGTAACTGTTTGATAATGTCCAAGCGTATGGTCTAAGGTAACTGTTCCACTAGTTGTACCCAATGCTACTCTGGTTTCGCTAAAGTCCAACACCTGAGCACCGGACAACACTGTATCATTAAGTGCATT
>ENA-OSIY01000312-OSIY01000312.1-marine-metagenome-genome-assembly--contig:-NODE-312-length-28154-cov-7.536489_pt1 | contig 28154 bp, 31 predicted proteins | sample MGYA00237884_ERZ534233 | MGnify/ENA primary metagenome ERZ534233 (study PRJEB26412, sample SAMN06343840) | marine metagenome | isolation source: estuarine water | place: USA: Columbia River Estuary... | reverse complement strand
ATAGAGTCAACAATAATTACAGAATAGTCTCCAGTTTCAACCATAAACTTGAGCAATTCACCATACTTTTCTGCGGAACCAACATTTTCTACAAGCAAAAGCTGTGCAGTATTGACACCACAAGATAAAGCACGTAAAGGATAATATGAATTCTCAACATTGAAGAAAGCACACTTCTTACCCAATTTTTGAGCTTCAGCAATCAGCTTATAACCAAGCCAAGTTTTGCCAGATTGTGATTCACCACAAAATTCAATCAATGTACCAGCAGGAATTCCCATACCTGCACCAAGGATTGAATCAACTTCAAAAACACCCGTAGGAATAAATTCAATATTCTCTACATCACCAGATTTAACACACTTTTCATCAATACCAAGTGCTTTTAGTTTTTGCTTTAATAAACGCTCTTGATCTTTATCAATAGCTTCATTTAATTCTTTTCTTGCCATATTTACCTCTTATCTAAAAAAGGGATGGGATAAATCCCATCCCGATAATTACTAGTCTTCCATCCAAGCTAAATCATCTTCAGAGGTCTCATCAACTGGTCTCTTAGGAGTAGGTTTAGCAGCAGTCTTGACTGGAGGCTTTACGACATAACCTTCATCTTCATCACTATCTGAAGTAAGATTAAAAGAAGTTACAGGTTCAATTACTTCTTCAATGACCACTGGCTTAGTTGGTACAGAAATGACTTCTGTAGATTCCTCACCACGTATTGGGTCAAACTTAAAGATCTTATCCAATGGATAACCATATGTATAGAAATCTTCCCATTCTGGCATAAGAGGATCGCTCTTGCGATCAGCTTCATAAGAAAGGCGCTCTTTAACCAAATCATCAGCTGATGGTTCACCAGCCTTGCGAAGAAGATCAACCATCTCTTCAGTAACATAAATTGGCTTTGCCTCGAATGAAACACTGTACTCAACAGAAAGAGGAGGTTCTTTTCCAGTTGCAACTGCAGTTACCTTGATACAAGGTGAGTTGCGAGTACCATAGTGGCGACCATCGCCATCTTCGTTGGTCTCATCTTCATAGTTTTGACCAATCTTCTCAGCAATCTTATTGAAAATTGCTTTGCCCTTCTTAAGGATCCTTACTTCCCAGGAGCCATCTTCTTGCTTCTCAAGAACATTCTGAGCATACTGAGTCGTTCCAATATAGCCCATTTTCTTCCAAGGGCACTTAGAAATATCTTCATGACCAATACGATTGAACTTCTTGTTCAAATCTGCATCAGGGAATGGACGACGAACAGTTTTGCCACGAAGGCCTGGGTCATTAGTAGGATTAGGAACGTAAACCTTATCTGTATATTCGATGAATGAGATAGGGTCACCAATAAGTTTAACCTTTCGTACTACTTTGTTGGTGTTTTTTACGCTGAGGTCAACAAGGATATCCTGAAGCTTAGGAAAGGAATTTGACCTTGAGGTTGCAGGTGCAGAATTCTGCATCATGCGAGTGGGTGAAACGCGACGAATACTCATTTAATTTTCTCCAAATTTGGCACTCTGGCCACTAGTAAGATTGTGCTTTAGTTTTATCAAATAGCTTGATGATGTATTTTAGCACAGTTTTAGGTTTTAGCAATAAAGAAATCAAATAATCCTATGATTTCTTGTTTTAACTTGAACGCTGTCTTTATTATACTGCGTTGGCGTGGATTTTTCTTTGGTATATAAATTAGACATACCCTCAGAATTCATTGTTTGATTGATTCTTGATAAAGCTTGATGCTCTCTTAACATCCTGTCCATCTGTGAAGCAGCAAAGTCAATATTCTTTAATATACTTTCTAAATATGTAAGTAATCTTTTAGAATTTGTCATAGGCAGAACAAGGGGGTGAACTGTAAATGTAGCTGAAGCATCCTTGTCATGTTTAGCTCCAGGAGCTAATTTTACAGCCATTTCCTTAAGCATTTTTTGTGCTTGTGAAATCATTTCAAAATGAGCAAATACTACTGAATGCATTTCTGTTAATCTATTTCTATATTGAACCTGTAATGCATAAGCTTGAGAAAAACTTTCAAAATCAAATTGATCTTTTCCAGGAATACTTATATCCCAATTACTTATTTCTTTTCTGATAACTATTTCGTCATAATGAGGAAGCATTTTGATATGATCTTGCCATAGTTTTACTTCTTTAGTGAAACTTTCTTCAGTTACTCCCCTGAGCCTATTGGTAATCTCAGTAGCAAAATTAGGATCTTCCCAATCTATACTTTCTGGCATAGGCGACCAATGCAAATCAACTAAAAGAACAGTTTTGTCTTCATCTAGTGGAAAAGATTGATTGTAAATATTGCTATCATCATCGTCAAACATCGAGTCATCATCTAATATACTCATTTTATTATCCTAATCAAAAAGATTATCATCAAGTAAGGTATCAATAGCTTTAGACCTTGTTCGAATCACTCTTCTTTTATTTATTATATCATCAACTGACACAGAATTTTTGTCACGGAATTTAGCTAATTTTGCAGCGTTTCTTTCTTCTTTAGTTCTTGTTTCTACTAACTCATCCCAAAGTGTCATAAATTCAGATTCTTCAATGTCTAAACCTTCCAAGCAATCAAGAGCAGTTGTTTTTGATAACGCTTCAACCATACCTCTGTTTGGACGAACCCTATAGCAGAAATCTTTCAAATCTGTATATGGTTGTTTTTCAACAATATCTTCAGCTCTCGCACCAACGCCTTTAATAGTAGAAAGTGGAAGAAAGATTTCACCTCTTTTGTTTACTGTAGTTTCAACACCAGATTCATTAATGTTGGGATCCTTTACAGGTATACGATCAATCCTACATTCATTCAGCAAAATAGCCATCCTGTCTTCATCAAGTCTATCAATTTGTATACAAGCAGCTAGCCATTCAGATGGATAGTAATATCTTAAATAAGCTGTGTAATAAGAAAGTAAGGCATATGAACAAGCATGAGATCTGTTAAAAGCGTATCCTCCAAACTTAGCCATTAATGCAAGAACTTCATTAACAATTTCTTCGGACACACCCTTGTCTAAACTTTTTGTCCTAAAGAGATTACAAGCATCATCAAAGTCACGTCCAGATTTTTTAGAAATAGCTTTTCTTAACTTGTCAACTTCTGCCCAAGTAAAACCAGCCATATCTCTAGCCATTTGCATTGCTTGTTCCTGATAAACCATAATGCCAAATGTAACAGCAAGATTCTTTTCAATTATAGGATGAGCGTACTTGACAGATGATGGATTTCTTTTTCCGTCAGCATACTGGGGAATAAAATCCATTGGACCCGGTCTATAAAGAGCAGCAACAGCAATCAAATCCTCAATAGAAGATGCATTTACTTCCTTTAAGGCTTGTTGCATTCCTTTTGAAGCAAACTGAAATACTGTTGCAGTTTTTCCACGAGCATAAATATTCTTAAATATCTTTTCATCATCCAAGTTTATTTTCAAAAAGTCAATTTCTTTACTGTGGATTCTCTTGATATGTTCAAGACAAATAGATATCTGATGAAAAGCAGCTAATCCAAGAAAGTCATATTTAACCAGCCCCATACGTTCAACATTTTTCATATCATATGCTGAACATAAGGCTCCTCTTGAGTTTTCAACAGGTGTGTGTAAGTGAACAGGCTCAGATGATACTAAAACTCCACTAGCATGAATGCCAAAGTTAGATATAGTGCCTTCTAATCTGATAGCAGCATCAATCTCAGGTTTCCAATACTTATAGACGTGAGCAAACTCAGAATTTTCTTGAAGTTCTGATTCAATAGTAGTTCCCGGTTTTTTTGATATTAGTTTTGAAATATTAAGTGCTTGATTGTGAACATCATCTCCGTACTTATTGATAAATCTTTCTGATGTTTTCAAGCATCCTACAACTGCTGCTTTAGCCTTGTAAGTTCCCCAAGTTCCAATCTGAAGTACTTTATCTTCTCCAAATCTTTCCTTAGTCCATTCAATCACGTCACTTCTTTTAGAATCATCAATATCAGTATCAACGTCGGGAAGTGCTGCAATTTTAGATACTCGCAATTTATCATTAGGAGTTTCATCTGTAATACCAGTGATAAAAGCAGTCCAAAGTTGATTCTCATTATGAGACGTTTTAATCCCTAATTTAGAAAGTCCATAAATATAAGATGATAAACCTTGATTCTCTAACACCCAAAGTTCTTTTTCAATGTCAGGTTCAAACTCTAAATAATCTGGATTTAATTCCAAAAAACCCTTAGCTAAACTACGTAACTTTTTAGTAGTAATAACTTGATCAATTTCTCCATACTTTTCCTTGAATTGATAATAAGGAAACTCTGAAAAATCAATCTTGTATTGAGTTCCACGTCCAGGGTTTAAGAATCTTTCAAACATCAAATTCCAACGAACAGGATCAACATTACAAACTTCAAGACAGAAATTCACAAGAGATCCAACACCAGAGCCACGAATACCAAAATGAATCTTGCTACTCTTCATAAACTCAACTAACTCTCTTTGGATAAGGAAGTAGTCAGTAACTCCCATATACCAGATTTGAGTTAATTCAGAATGTAAACGAGACAGATATTTCTTATTACCAATCAGTCCCGCTCTTTTCAATCCATTCAATGACAGGAATGCAAGATAAGCCTCATTTGATTGATGATGAGGAAGTTTAGATTTCCAAAAGCTTATAAATTCTTGATTATCAATAGGAATTCTTGAAGATGGAAGTAAGTGAGGAACGTCAATCTTGAAATAGTCTTCCACCATTTCAGAAATATGAACAGTATTCTTTAAGCAGTCTGGTACAGATCCGAAAACCTTATTCATCTCATCAAAAGATTTCAAGAAAAACTGATGAGAACCATAAGCATCTTTTTTGCCATTTTTTTTATCAGTACGAGCATCTCTTTGATCTCTCATCTGAATAAGAACATCGTGAACTTGCCAATCAAGTTTATCTAAATAGTGAACATCATTAGAAGCAACTGTCTTTACATTATATTTTTGTGCAAAACTAAGTAAGTGTTGCATATTGTGTTTTTGTTCTTCAATTCCGTGATACTGAAGTTCAATGAAGTATCTATCATCAAAAAGATTTTTAAACTTACTGACCACATTGTCAGCTTCATCCATATCTTCTTTCATAAGAGATTGGTTAAGTTCTGACGCTAAACATCCTGACAAAGCAATAATGCCTTCAGAATGTTTTTGTAAGCATTCCCAATCAACGCGAGGAGAATAATAAAAAGCTTCTGGATCATTACCAAGAGCAGAAAGTGACAAAAGATTCTTATATCCAACTTCATTTTGAGCTAACAAAGTAAGGTGATTAAGCTTCTTTCTTCTACCATCTTCTGTTTTAGATCTATCAAAACGATCTTGACAAGTGTAAACTTCAATTCCTACAATAGGCTTTATAGGATCATATTCACATTGCATTCTGCAAGATTCAACAAATTCTACAGCGCCACCAAGTTTACCGTGGTCAGTAATAGCTGTAGCTAAAAATCCCATCTCCCTAGCTTTCATAGCGTATTTTTTAGGAGTAGGAAGAGCATCTTGAACAGAGAAATGAGTGTGTGCGTGAAGATGCACAAAATCTTTATTTGACGAACACATTTTTTTTCACCTCATTAGTAAGCGCCGTCAAAGACAGTCATACACTTACAACGTATAGGATATTATTGGATTCTTATCTTTATAGAATACTGATTCTTTTGCAGTATACTTTTTTTCAGCTAAAACGTCAAGCAGTAACTTGTCGATTTTCTTCAAAGCTTCAGGTCTATGTCTTAGTGGGATTCTATGAAAAGTATCCAACACATAAGAGTTTCCAATCTGCTTTACTAAACTATACTTTCCAGATGATTGAATAAGTCTCATACCATAGGGATTATCTGAGCTCTTAATAATCTCCACTAAGCTTTCTCTAGTATAGCCTCTACCGATAATTTCAAAATTAAGCTTCTTATGAATGAACTCACAGTTTTTTATTGCATTCCTAACTGTTGACTCACTTTGATTAGTAACTTTACAAATAGTTTCTAAGCTAATAGGTCTTTCATCAATATTTCTTGATGCAAAAATAGAGATGAACATTTCTTTGTAAAACTTTGAATTTCTCTCATTAAACACTTCAAATGGAATACATACTGGACAACATCTTGTAATCCTTGGTTGTAGACGTTTTATGATGTTATTTATGCTGAAAAGAGATATCTTCTTTACGCCCTTAGATATGAATGGCTTAGTCCAATACAAATCAACTCCTTTGTTGATTTTTTGATAGGAATAAGTGGGGCTAAGAGAAAGATATTTTTGAGCTATTTGAAGAGCTGCAGAATAGTCTATAAAACTATTGTTATTGCTTGTAAATATTTTTAAGATATTCCAAAGTGCAAATATCTCGTGTTCTGAATTAGATAAGACATTTGGAACAAGTTCAGGGTTTATTATGATCTGTGGGTGAAGTGACATTTCTATAATCGCAAATCAACTTATATTCTTCATTAATGCCTTTTGTAAAAATATACTTATCAATAGTTTCATCATCTAAATCATATACTGATTTCATAATCTTTCTAATGACAAATAGTTTTTTAGCAGCAGATTTGGTGGCAATAAAGTTTACAGGAACTTCTTCAATACCTTCTAACTCTTGATTTATTTCAAGAAACAATTCTTGAATATCTTCATGATTCATCAGATAAATCCTTAAGCTTTATTTTAGCTTGTTTAGTAAAATTTTTCCACAAAACTTCTATTTTCTTGTAGTCACTCTTGAAAACATACTCATCTAATTCTTTATAGATAAGATCTGTCCATAATGTAAACTCAGTATTGTTTTTGCTTTTCTGTTCATAAGATTTGATTTTTTTTGAAAATGTGATTAAAAATCCAATTTCACTCAAACCTCCAGGGTATGAAGACTCTATTTGAGATTGCAAGGTCTTGTTTAATGTTTCATTTAGCTCATTCATTAGGTATTTGATATCAAGATTAGTTGTTTCAATATCAATACCTTGGTAGCTAGCTAATTTTTGGATAGCCTCAATAAAATTCAAGCCTTCAACATCTTGGACTAGCTTGATTAGGTCCCCTGAGCATCCACATCCAAAACAATTAAATGTATTTTTCTCAATATTTACACCAAAAGATGGATTACCGTCATTGTGATTAGGCATTGGGCAACGTGTATTTGCCCAATTGCTACTCTTAGAAAAAATAAATTCACAGTCATATTGGTCTTCCATAAATTCAACTATATTAGTCGTTTTAGCAAGATTACTAATAAACTGTTTAGATACTTTTTGCATTATAACTCTAACATCCAATCAACTAGTTCAAGTTGTTCATCACTATCCATAACAACAGGCTCATAATATTCTTCATTGTCATTAACTTCAACAGGCTTAGGACGATCTTCAGTATCAGATACAGTCTTAACTTTGGTACCAGTTTTAGCTGAGTGCATTCCCATAATCTGTTCTTGTTCTTCTTGAGACAGTTCCTTAATTTTATTGTATTCGGGAACCATCACAACAGGAAATGGATTGAAATGAGCATCTCGCATTTTTACTGGATGCAAAATACAAATCTTAGTTTCTTTATCAGGTTCCATAGCAATAGCATAAGTGCATAGGTGCATCAATACCTGACCACCTGATACTGCTGCTTGGTCATAGGACATAAACTTGTTAGATTCTTTTGCCTTACGAGCATCTCTAATAGTTTCTCTGTTAATTTGTTGAGCAGTGATGATAGGTATACCAAATCTCTTCGCCATCTTGAATAATTCTTGAACAGCCTTTGATTGCAACTCGTAATCTTTAGCACCCTTTTGAGGATTTCTAACTGTCATATTTCCTATATAGTCAACAACAAGCAGATCAGGTTTACCCTTAGTTGCTATAAGATCTCTAATTTTTGAATCTATGTATTCAGGAGTAGGATCTTCCATATTTACATCGTATTCAAAATATGCTCCATCTTCTGACTTTTTTAATCCATTAATAATGTTTTTGATTTCGTCAGCAGAGAGATTGGTATTTTTGATATCAGCGTATGGAAGTTCAAACATTAATGAAACGTGTCTAAGCAAACACAGCCACGAGTTCATTTCAAAAGACATATAAAGAACTTTTTTCTTTGCAACTATATTGGCATGCATAGCGCAGTTAAGGAGCATAACACTCTTACCACCCGAAGATGGAGCTAAAAATACCACTATCTGTCCTGGCAACCAGCCAAATGTTTTGTTATCAATATTGCTTATGCCACACTCAATACCCTTAAATAATTCAGGATGGTATAGTCGCTTATTGTACTCTTCTTCAAAGAATGATGAACTTTCAGCTATATCAAAACTCTGCTTTTCATTAGAAATTTCATATAACTCGTCATTGATAGTTGTGATTCCATCTTGAAGGGTCTTAATTGCTTCTTCAAGATTCTGGCCTAACAACTTGTCATTACTTTGCTTAAATGTTTCAGTAAGTAAGCGAAAGCAATGTTTATTCTTAAGTTGCGATGTGATTTCGTGAAAATCATTCTCATCAATATCTGTGTTTTGAATCTCATCCCAAAGACTCAATAGTTTCATCTTGTGCTTTTCTGGGATATTCTTAGAAAGAAAGAATGATTCTAAAACCAGTGTGGTGTAGAGACTGCCACCACTGTTTTTCCAGTACTCTAAGATGTTTTTAAATAGGAAATTGGTGTAACAAACTTTATCTCCAGAGTCAATATGAACAAACACATTGTCAGTCATTTGTCTGGAGTTAAACTTATCTATCGCTTTTGGATTTTTCACCAAATGCGATAAACAGATGATTTCTAATTCTTGCTGATCAAGTTTCATTTTATGTATGGCAATCTTATCGTTAAGCAGGATTTAAGTAAAGAGTTCCAGCCAGATCCAGTGCTGATTTGTTGAGCATTCCCATTACTAAAAAGAAGTATTGGCTTGCCTGAATGTAGTCTAGCTTTAGAAATCCTATCTAAGTGTATTGATAGCTGAGGATGATTGTAAGTGTAGATTTCTATTCCATCTATTGCTACTAAATCAAGCTCTTTAAAATCTTCTAAAACTTCATCTGCTTGTTCTTTCTTTTCAAAGTCAGTAAGAATTTGTATTAGCTCAGTCCAGTCGTAATATTTAGCAGACAAATTTCTTCTGATAGCAGATTGAACGATAACTGCTGCAATAAAAGACTTTCCACTGCCAATACCACCTTCAAAATGGATTGAACACACTTCTCTTACTACATTGTAAGTATGCTTAAGCTTTGGGAACTTTCCTCTGCAAATATTTCCAAGATTTCTTTCATAAAAGGATAGTAAGCTATAGATTTTCTCACTAATATTTTGTTGAGCACCTAAATCTTTACCATAACTGTCTGTTCTTGTGTTCCAGTCAGCAACTGTCTTATTCCAAAATGATTTAGGGACATTTGCTTTATGAAACAGCTCTTTGAAAAATTGTTCTTTAAGGCAAGTGCACATAGCAGCTTTACCATTGTCATTAGTTGTATATCCAGTGTAATCACACAAAGTACAACCTTTACCATCACTCATTCTTTTGAGTTTGGCATTTTCACGCATAGACTTGATTTTATCTACGCCAAGAATTTTTTCAAAGTCGTTTAATTCACTCATAATTCTTCTTCCGCATCTATCTTACCAGATGAAATATCTATTGTCGAAGCGTTTCTAGCTCTTTCATTGGCCCACTTTCTAAGGGCAGATATTTCTTCTTTCATAAGTTTTGAAATGGGAACAAGATTTTGAATTGATATAATAATATCTTCGTTAGTGATGTCACGTTTCTTATCACTAAATGCTTCATAAAGCGATGCTTCGATAGCAGCTTCTATTTCTGCTCCAGTAAAGGTTTCAGTAAGTTCCGATAAGGTATCAAGCTTAAAATCATATGGATTTCTTGATCTTTTTTCTAAATGAATCTTAAAAATCTTTTTACGTTCTTGAAACTTTGGAAGATCAACGAAAAATATTTCATCAAATCTTCCTTTCCTTAATAGCTCAGGAGGTAGATTGGATACATCGTTTGCTGTAGCAACTACAAATACTGGTGCTTTCCTGTCTTGCATCCAAGTAAGCCAAGAACCTAAAACTCTTGATGTTGTGCCAGAATCAGAGATACTTGAACCCTTAGAACCTGACATTCCTTTGTCAATTTCATCACACCAAAGAATACAAGGAGCTACACTTTCTGCAATCTTAAAAACTTGTCTCATATTTTGTTCTGAACTTCCAACAAGCCCTGAAAACACCTTACCCATATCAAGCCTTAAGAGTGGGAAGTTCCAAAATGAAGATATAGCTTTTGCAAATAATGATTTTCCAGCACCTTGTATTCCTACTAGCAATATTCCCTTTGGATTACTTGGTAAACCATAATCTACTGCCTCTTGACTAAATGCTTCTCTTCTTTTATCAAGCCAATGTTTTAAAGCTTCTAATCCTCCAACATCATTCATATCAATCTTGTCATCAATCCAATCTAATAATCCAGATTTTCTAATAATGTCTCTTTTTTGTTGGGAAATAGCTTCAGGAAGTAACATTGGGTGTTTGATCATACAGTATGTACAAACTTGCTCGCATTCAGTAGATGTCAAGCCTCTGAATGAATTAATAATAATATCTAACTCTTCATCATTGTAAGATGTTTTGAATTTCTCATTTAGATCTTGTCTTTTAGAAGCTTTATATAATAGTTCAGTAATTTTAATATTGATTTCGTCTTTAGTTGGAAGAGGAAAATCTATTACGGGAATTATCTTTTCTAAATCTTGTGGGAGTTCTAAAGCACTTGACAGTATGATAATAGCTTTGTTCTCAACGCAAAACTCTACTGATAAATTTTTGATATGCCTTATGATTCTGTGTTCTACTTGACCTTTGTAGTTAGCGGAACCAAAATATTTACTAAAATCTTTAAGTATCAGTAAGCAAAATTTATTTTTAGGAACAGTAAGATTTTCAAACCAGTTTAATACTTCTGACTGATCAAGTTCTTTATCTGAATCTTTGGCTGGTAAAAATTCTGGAAAAGATGAGTGTAAACCCTTAACTATGTCCCACTTTATAACATCCCAATTAGTATCAGCTTTGGAGCACATTTGCTCCAAAGCTGAGATAACTCTGTTTTCTTCTTGAGACACAACATAGATAATAGTTCTTTTGGAACGTATCAGTAGCTCTAATTCATCTATAGTATTTTTACTGTCCATCTTTTTTTATAAACTTCTCATAATTAAATCTTGGAGAACCAGGATAATCTTGCTCTCTCCACCACGTTTCCACCTTGTATTTAGAAAGTGTAGTCTGAAATCTCTTTCTCCAATCAAGCAATTCAAAATCCAGGATATAAGGAGATCTTGAAATTGATTTTTGAAATATACTACTCAATATGTCTTGTTCTTCTTTAGTTCCATTTGACAAGGTTTCAAAAAGTTTCATCAATCCAGCTTCTAATTGGATACTAGTGACATTCTTAAAAGTACTGTAGTAAGTTGATGCAATTGGTATACCGTATCGAGCATAAACTTCTTTAGATTTGCCATCTTTAACAAGTTTTTCCACTTCGTCAAAGATATCAATAAGTTTAATGTTAGGCTGAGAATAAACAGCATCTTGATAATATCTATTCAAAAAGTTAGGCAAATTTTGAAGAAGAAAATGCCCTTTAGCTTTGAGAGATAAGTCTTTATTTACAAAACACCAATCTATGAATTTTTTAGTCCACTCGTTTTTGTCGAGATTGTTTTCATTCATAAATTCCATTATTACGTTGATGATTGAGTTATCTGAAGTATATGTCACTTTATAAAAGCTTGAAAAATAAAGCTTATATTGTTCAGCAAAATAATCGACAAAATTTCTTGATGACCAAGTGCCTAAGTCATCTGGCAATTCTTTTGCTACTTTAGTGACAAGTTTAGTTTTACGTTGTCTTTTGTTAGCTGAGAATGGATTAGTCAATTCTGATTGTAAAGGGACGTGTTGCATATAGATACTCATAACAAAATCGTAAGTAGGATCATTGGGTTTTTTAACTGCCATTACTCAAACTCTTTGCTTATTTTTGCTTCTGAATAATATCGTGCTATCAAGTCATCTGCATCCATAACATCAACTTTTGCTTCACCATTATCATTGCTTACATAAAAGTTTTTGCTTGAAATGCAAACAAACTTTTGAGGGTTGTGACTAATGTATGCAATCTGATGACCAAATCTCGTCACCATCAAATGTATAAATTCGACTAACTTTTTACTATAGTCACTAGATACCATTGATAAACACTCATCAAATAGCAATGGTCCTTCATATTTACTGTATTGCAAGAATGAAAACTTAAGTAACAAGCTTATAATCTCGCAAATCCCACCTCCATTGCTGTATCTTGGCTGTTCAGTACGCCAAAATCCATCTTTCTTGAACTTTATGTAAGGAGTAAGTTTATATGAAACATCATCGTCTTTGTCTTTCACGTCTTTTTCATCATTTTCAAAAAAGAAATACATTTCTTGTCCAAAAATATGTGCAAGACCTTCAGTGATAAGACTTTCAATAAGCCTCAATGATTCTTTTCTTATATTTGCAGCTTTAGATTTTAAAAATATAAAACCCTCTTGACTTGTCTTTTTAGAATCTTCATAATCTTGGATGTTTTTTTGAACATCGTCAAGTTCTTGAAGAAAATGATCTTTGTTAGCGCGATCCTTAATAAGAGCATCATTTATTAGTTTATGCTCAATTTTCAAATCACTTAGATTCATCTTCATCCTTCTTAACAAGATCTTTGTATTCAGATATTGCTTTATCTATCAGCTTTTCTAATTGTAGTTTATCTGTTTCAATAGATTGAGGAAGATCTTTTAGAGCGATGCCATAATCATCCATACACTGTTCTTGAAGTGATTTGAACTTCTCACGGTGTTCATTGAGAGTTTTTGTGTAAGCTCTTTTTGTGCCTAATGTTTCATCTTTAAGTGATCTAAGTTTCTTGACCTTATCCATCAAGGTGTTATCATCCATTTTTTTCCTTCTTTTTAGCTTCTTGAGCATACTTTAGTGCATCAACAATTATTTCAATTGATTTATTATTCATTTTAGCTTCTCGAGCTTCCAATGTGATAAATGCAATTTTATCATCTATATTTGTATGTGACCAGTTGTTAGTTGTGATTGAGGCCATTTTTTCAATTAACTGTTTAGTTTCTAACTTATGAGCTTTATTTAATTCAATCTCATCTAATCTAAAAACTTCAGAAGCTGGTCTTGCACTTTTAAGAGGAATATATTCTTCGTTGATAATAGTTCCGTCTAAAGAATATTCAAGATAATAAACTTGAATTTGTTTCTCTAAGTTGTCTTTAGATGAGGCATATCTTGATATAGCTCCTGGATTTACAAACTTCTTATTATCTTCTCTTACTTGCTCCATAGCATGATGTATGTGTCCAGATATAACAAGAGAAGTATTTGGATGTAGTGGAGTCTTTTCAAATAAGAACAAGTACTCTCCAAATCTATCAAGTTCTGTTGATATGGAGGCGTGAGCACATTGAATTATAGCTGAAGATGAAGTCATACATCCATTTTGTATTTCAGAATCTAATGATTTTGTGTAATGCCAAAACTTTATTCCAAGACTAGGCTCATAATCTGATCTGATAAGTATTCCAGCATCAAACAGTGTTCCAAGAGCTGTTTTGTTTAAGTCATCAGCAGAATCTTTATCGTGATTGCCTTCTAGTGCATAGATAGGAATAATGCATTCCCTAAACAGTCTCAAAACCTGATTTCTTACAAGAGCATTAGGTTCTGGCTTTTCAAATAAATCTCCAAGTAAAACTACAGCATCTACATTTTTACTAGGAGCAATATCAAACAAGCATTCACGCATTTTGGCAATAATCGCTTCTGAATAAACATCTAATCTATTAGGAGGAGTAATATGCCAAATGTGTTGATCTCCTATAAATAAGACCTTTTTTACTTGATTCTCAGACATTACAGTCACAGTTCCTTCCACAACTAGAACACATATTTTGATCTTTAAATATTTTTTCTAACTCTTCAAGCTCTACAGAGATATCATTGATTTCTATATCAAGCTCATCTATAGATTCAATTGTAGCATCAATGTTTTTACTAATATCTTGAGCGTTTGTATTAGTTGTTTTTTTAGATTCATATGTGCTGCATATTTCATCTATTTTTTGAATAGATTTTCCCAAATCACCATCAATCATATTATCAGCTATCTTGATACTTGTTTCTGTCTTGCGTATTACCTTAGATGTAGACTCTGTTTCTTCTAGCAAACTTGTCTTGTCAAGTATATCTGTATTTAAAACGTCTATCTTTTCTAAGTGATTATCAAGAGCTTCTTCAATCTTAACACAGCTCTCTATTAGCTTCTTTTTAGATAATGCATCTTTGTTGATTGTTAGGAATGTTGTGGATAAAAAATCTTTATTAACGATGACCTTACTAAGTTCATCACATTTAGATAATGTTTGAGTAAGCTTTTTGTTTTTTAGTTCTTGGGCTTCTAAGTTTTCAAAAGGTTTGAGTTTATCTTGTATTTTATTTTCAGTTACTTTTAAGTCTTTGATCTTCTCGTCAGCAGATCTCATATCAGACTTAATTTTAGATGCAGCAAATTCAAGATCGTCTATTCTGAGCAATCTTGAAACATCCATTGCTATTTGATCTTTTGAAAGATTAAGTAAAAAGAGTTTGTTGTGCTGATCTATGTAATTAAGCCAACCATCTTTTGTTCTGGGAATGCTTCCTAGAAACTCAACAACTTCTTCAGGAAGATAAGCTCCGAACTTTTTATAAACTTTAGTTTCTTCTCCAAACACAGTAGTAGAAACCATATTGTGTTTAGGACCTTTGACACGTTCAAAAACGTCGCCATTGAAAAACTCGATTTTTACTGAACAGTGATCAGCTTCATTGTTGATCCATTCAGATCTATACTCATCACAAACCATTCCTAGCCAAGCTCGCATTATAGTGCTTTTTCCACTACTTGAGCTTCCTGCAAATAGATTTATTCCATCTGCAAATTCTATAACTGTGTGTTTGTGATTGAGAAAATTCTTAATCACAAGTCTTTTTATCTTTCTGCTGTAAGGCGCATTTTTCATTTCAACATCATTGTACTAAAGATGTCTGGAAAATGCAAGTCGATAAAATCTGATTTAGCCCTCTCTATAAGAGGGTCGATATCCTGTAGTTCTGGTATTACAATCTTATATAATTCAGCTTTAGTTATCTTAAGTGGAGAGTATTGCATTGAACAACATTTCTCTGTTTTGCCATTATGTATTTTGTTACATTTCATACAAAGAAATTCAGTGGATTTGAAATAAGGTATAACTAAATTTGATTTTGTATTTAATTCTGTTTTTCTAAATTTGACATATGTTCTGTTATTAAAGTCTTTTATTTGATCACACATTCTTCTAAGTTGCAAATCCCCATTCTCAACTAAAATAGTGTTTGGAACCATAATTTGATAATCAGGCGCAAATACAAATCTATTGTCAGATACTTGACCAGGGCTAGCGATACAGCAAAACACCTCGTTATTTAAAATGGATAATCTGCACAAAGATGGAGTACTCATAATATGAAAATTGCAATAGATAGAGATATGTTGCTTACAGAATTATACGAATTAAGAGCTTTGCTTTCAGAAGCCGCTTTAGTGTCAGAAGAAGCTAATGAAGGAAAGAAAAAATTAGATGCTATTGTAGCTATTATAATGAATATGCCAGGAAGCGAAAACAATGCTTCCTATCCTAAACCAAAACTGAGGAGAGGATAATGACCCAGAGTAGATTAGATGAACTTAAGGACAAAATCAAGAGTGATGCTATTGTTTTGTCAGAGATTGCAGAGCTTTGTAGTGAAACATTGGAAACTGTGAGCAAACACAGCAAAGATATCAAGAGTAAACTTAGCAATATTGAGAATCAGTTGGAGCTCTTAAAAAAAGAAATCCAAGAAATGAATGAGAAATCAAATCTTGGATTTGGAGTTATATTAGACGATGAGGAAGATTAGTCTTCCTCATTAATTTTAACTCGAAAAGGTTGATCAGTTTCATAGCTTGCAAAAACGTTTGATGATATTTGATAAACCTCAGTGCTTCCAGTGTATGGACAAGTAATTACATAGTCTTGAGTGTCATCATTCTCAACCAAAGTAAAAGTTCCATAAGCCATTGATTCTCTGGTAGACCTTTTCGGGCTATCTCCTGAAGAAGTGTCATAGTCTTGATCAATAATTCCTAGAGATCGTTCTCCTTCTTCAGTAAGTTCGTCATCGTCCATATCATCAAGAAGATCAAGTTCATCGATTGGAATTTCAATTTCAATCATAACACCATCTTTCTCTACAATCATCTTCTCGTACTTGATGCTATCTGATTCATTATCCATCAATTCATTAAGAGCATTCAAAGTTTGTTGAGCTGCAGTCAATTCGTCAACAATAACTCCTGATACCTTTCTTTCTGTCATCTTTCCATCCTTATCTAACTGATATTTTTTGTAATACTATCTACCATTTCAAACTTTATTCTTATTGGAAAATTAAGTCCCCCAGAAGGAATAAAAGAAAAAGTTTCAGATTGATCTTTGCTGACATCAATGAGCAAAATGTCATAAAAACCTTTAGCTGGTAATAACTTAGTTTTAAATATTTTACCACGGTTTGTAAATACTAATAAACCATCTCCTCCTCTTGGAGAAAAAGTCATTTTAATTAAACCATTTGCTTTGGGATTTATAACAAGATTGATATTAGATCCATATTGACCTGGAACATATCCATTAATGTCGTCACCTAAACGATAGATTACTGGACTTTTGTAATCAATAGAAAAGTTTTTTGTATATGAAATTAAAGGTTGATATATGTCTAAGGAATTGATTACTTGGTTTGAATTTCCAAACTTAAACAAAACTGTATCACCCTTAGAAAAAACACCTTGAATTATTCCTGAAATAGTTTCTTCAGGTTGTAGGGTTGTTGATGCATTTATTTTATTATCACTAGCTTTAGATTTTAAGAAGTTTTCAGCAGTATTGGCTCCAGCATATTCTGGTCTTTCATTAGAGTTGAAAGATTTTTTCATATTCTTGACAACTTTCTGACTTGTAAAGCTCAATATTTGTGAGTAATCAGTTCCATTTTTATAATGAATGAAATATCTTACATTTGTGTCTTGCGTAAATTGCTTCTTATGCAAAATTCCCGGCTTAGTTAATGTCTCAGGATGGTTCAAGTATAATAAATAAGATGTCTGATTAGATACACTTGATACTGCTAAACTTAAAGCTAACTTTATAAAGAATGTGAGTTTTGTTACTAACGCCATTGTTATTCCTCCCTTAAATAACAAACAACACTCTTGTAATTTTCTGTTTTTGAAGGGCTCAACACTGTTATCAAAGAAATCTTAATGTATCTGTTTAGGGAATTCTAACAAATGTTCAATCGTAAAAAATATATCTTAGCAATAAATCTTAGAGACAAAATTTCACCAGAAGAAATACCTGGGCAAACTGTTCAAGAAAAAGCAGAATACATCTCAGAATATTTAGACAAAGAAATTGGTGAAAAATTATCATCAGGTGAAATAACCATTGACACTGCTTATAAACTTTTAGCAGAAACAAGAGTTATTGATGTCTCTCAGGATTATGGTTTTCTTGAGAGATATAGATCAAATATTTCTAACTTATTAACAGAAGCGCAAAGTGTAAAATCATCATTAAATCCAACAGGGCTTTCTGGTGACCAAATATCTGAGATTATTTTGAAGAAATTACTTGATCGTGCTCAACAAGTTTTCATTCCTCAGTTGGTAGAATTAAACAGAACAAATAAAAGAACACAGACAGATATATTCCAACAACTTCCAACATACTCTGGAGAAAGCAAAGAGTCTGTTAAACAATTTATATCTCGCGAAATTGAAAGAGAAAGAAATGAAGTTGTTGCAACTTTTAATGAGATTGCTACCCGATATAGCTCTCAAGGTGTAACAAAGGAAGACTTACTCACTTGTGTTACAGATAGAGAAGCTTCAGCAAGAATTAAAATAGTTGCTAAAGGTGTATCACAAGAAACAGTAAGAGATTTATTTGCAGAAATCGCTAAACTCAAGAGAGATGTTGCTGCTAAAAGATCTGGGACAAATGTTTGGAAAAAAATATTATCCTTAGAACCAACAATAGATAGTAAAGAGCAATGGGAGTCTTTAGTTCCAAGTCCTATAGATTGGAATTTGCAATCTATTCTTAACTCAGCTGGCATTACAGTAAATGGTGTTATGTCAGTTGAAACTAAACAAAGAGTTGTAAATGATGACTTTAGAAACAGAGCAGTCAGAGATGAAATGTACAACTTCTTCTATCCTGTTCTTGATGGAAATGGATTACCTTTTATCTTATCTGATGGCTTAGAATACATTAAAACTAACTACCCTGAATATTATGATCCAGAGTTAGACCTAAGATATAAAACCTTAAGAGGTGATAATCAACTTAGGAACATTCAGCAATATCAGTGGGCAGCTAAAAAGAATTATGCATTACAGAAATTAGAAGAATGCATAATGGATGGCTATGATAACGCAAGAATACTTAGCCTTATAGGAAGAGATTCATCTGAAGATGTTCAATCTACTGACTTGAATGGTAAAAGAATTCAATTTTATTTTAGATCTACAATGAGAGGTCTTTGTGGATCTTCAACAGATGAGTTTATTGATGATTTATTATCATTAAATCTTGAAGAAATAGTTGATATTATTAGAAGCTCATTTACTAAAGTTTCTGACACAAGATATTTAGATATGGGATTTAGTATGGACTCTAATGAGGAATCTAAAATCATCAATATCCTTAGAGATGATTATGGGTTAGATGCTATTCCTTATCCTGTTACTGTTCCAATTCCTGAAGATTGTCCCACAAATGTAAACAGTTTTATCTTAGACTTCTTGCTTCCCGCTGACGTAGTAGCAGGAGTAAAGAATGGTAAGCCTGTCATTCAAAGCAAAGTTATGTTTGCTGGAGAATATTTTGGATATTCTAGAGACACAAGAATAACAGTAAAAGAGAATGGAAAACCTTGGGTAACTCCTGATAATTCTGTCTATACTGCACCATTTAGTAAAAAGACAGGCGAATATTATAATTCTGTTGAACCTGGTAATGAAGTCAAGTCTTCACATATTTATAACTTAAGAACTCAGTGGAAAAAAAGAACATATGCTGTTGTTGGACATATGCTTGGCACTGACAGCTTAGGATTTTCTGAAAAGCACGTAAAAAATCCATCGAATATGATGTATGAACTTGATGAAAAGAATATTGTTTTTAATTCAAACTATTGCACAGAAGAAGAATATTTCTCTCCAGCAAGAGGAAAGAAAGTTCCAACTTGCTATGCTAAAAAGCTAATTGAAAGGTTAGATCCTGAAAAATATCAACAACTTACTTCTGAAGAATATCAAAGTAATGAAATGAATGACCCAATCAAGATGTGTCTAAGAGTTGTAGACTGTGCAATTATAAAAATAAAGATATCTGATGGTCTTAGAGAAGCTAAATTAAATTATATTGGAAAGCAAACTGGTTTTAGAAGACAAACTATGCAAGATCATATGATTTATTTTAATGGCTTAATTGAACAGAAAAATGAACTCTTAGAAGCTATAAGAACATCTCCTGAAGAATCTTTTGAAGAGCATAGAAGATTGATTGAAGTAAGTGCAGAAATAAAAACATTAAGCAATTCTCCATTAGCTGAATTTATAAGTAACTACAAAAAAATACTATCTCAGGGTGAACTTGGAGAAAAACTGCAAAAGTTTGATGCTATAAGACAAGCTTTAATTTCTGGGACATTCCCTGCAGATCTCAGAGAATTAAGAAGAGCGATTGCAAGCATTGACAAGGGTATATTAGGTTTTATTGACTTTAATAACCAACCATAATGGCAATATACACATCTAATTTCTTAAGTAGATGGCATTGGCTTAAAGTCGATGACAAAATATTACTCATAGAAAGTATGACATCACAGCTTGACAAGGGTGTTGAAGCTTCCAAGTTAATTCAAGGAGATTCTGGCACTCACGTTATGGCATTTAAGGGCAAAACTTGGAATACATCTTTGCAATCAAGTGTACTAATCGAAGTTCCACAAGCAAGAGTATTAAACACAAGTTCTCAACTAAAATCTTATGCAGCCCCTTTTAACTCAGCCTATAGGGATATTTTTGATTTACTCATTACAGATTTAAGCGACATTAGACAGTTCTTATTCAATAATTCAAAAGTATTACAACCTAAAAATTTACTCACTTCTGCCCAAATTACTATTGACAATGGTATCAATATTAGTTTAGCTTACAATGCGTCGTTTTCTCAAAAATTTCAAGAAATAAGATATATATCTATAGATACAGCTCCTAACTTGGATTTTATTGCAAGAACAGCTAAAAATTATGATTGTAAGTTTTATGTGTCTAATGATCCAACAAGAGCTTACAGTATATTTTCAGGTTCAGTTTCAGTAAATATTAGTTATGCAAAAATGTTTCTTCTTAATTTGGAGTCTGATTTTCCAATTTATTCTCCACAAGGATATGAGTTTTCTGGATCATTTGTTATTCCTCTTACTGATTTCAACTTATTGAAAACTCGCTTTGAAGCAAAAGATAATCAAATAACAATAGCTAACTTTTCAATATTAGTTGGAACAAGATATTTGAAATTAGGACAAGCAACTATTGAAGACAGTATAAAGTTTTCAATGGGAAATAGTTTAAAAACAGCTGAAATATCATTCAAGGGATTTGCGAGGATCTAAATGCCAATACTTTATGGAGATTTACTTTCTAATTATAGAACAGTAACACTTAATGGTAAAAGATATTTATTAGATTCTTGGACTGAAATCTTACAACAAGATGTTTCAGCAAAATCATTCATACAAGGAGACATAGCAGATAGAATTGTAGAAGTATCAAATCCTCTTCATCAAGGTGTTATGAATGGACCAATACTAATACTGAGAGATTCTGCTGATGTGTTCAAAAATACAGATCCAGCGTTTAATGCACCTTATGGAATCACTGACTCATTAGATGTTATATTGGAAACTATTAATAAAGCTCAGTTACAAAACACTACTGGTGGATCAAATGTTTATTTTTTAGATAGCGGAACAATCAACATTGATTATGGTGAGTGCAATGCCACTGCTACTATTACAAGTACAAGCCCTAATGGTTTTGGCCCTAATGCTACTCCTACACTAGTAGCTTCAAAGTTGTTTGGAACAGCTAATGTTATTGGAAGAACAGCAAGGATTTGGGATTTTGGCTTAAGATTGTTTGGTGACTTTTATCCAGTACAAAGATGTACTATTAACGTAAAAGTAAACAGTGAACCAAAGTATGCAATTGGAAACAACACAACAAGAGGCAATGCATATCCTAACTTTGCAATCATTGGTTATTCAATTACGGGTGAAGCTACGATTACAATATTGCCTGAACAAATGGAAGCTTTTAAATTATATCAAGCTCCAGGACAGTTTAACGTTTTCCAAAATGCTATAGGTCTAAATATATTAAATCAATACCGTGGCAATAGATTTATGAATTTTGGTGAGTTTTTAGTTCTACCAAGAATATCACTAAATATGAATGCTAATCAAAACATAACAGCTTCGGTAAACTTCACAACATTTGTGAGAAGATCCATACTTGTATAAAGCTCTTATGACACAAGAGCTTTTATCTTTTACTATTTCTGGAAATCCTGTCACCAAAAAAACTCATCAAAGAATTATCAGAGTTGGTGGATATCCAAGAATATTTCCATCAAAGCAATATGAAGAATATGAAAAGTATTGTAAGCCATTTTGCTTAGAAGTTTGGAGAGATAAAGGCAAAGAACCAATCAAATATGGTGTTGCAATCAAGATAAAAGTATGGCTTTCAAGATGGATTTTGCCTGATCACGTTGGAATATTACAATCTATTGGAGATATTCTTGAAAAATGGAGTGTACTTGATAATGACAAGTATATTCATTGGACTGATTATAATCCTGAAACTGGCGAAAGAGAGCATTGGTTTCAAGGCATTGACAAAGAAAACCCAAGAATAGAAATCACAATCTATAGATATAAGCACTTATATGAAGACTATTGTGATGAAAAAAATAGCAAGGACGCTGCCAAAGAGGAAAGAAAAAAACAAAGAGAACTTAAAAAACAAGGAAGTTGAAATGATTGTTATTGTGAACTTTGAAATCAATGAAGATTTCTCACAAAACCCACTTATAAAAAACCTAAAAGAAACACTTAGCCTCAGTAGTTTTTTTGATGCTATTCCTGAAATGTGGAAACTAAATGACTCATATTCTGAATCAGTTTGTGAGTATCTAAAAATAAGAAAGACTCAACTTATTTACAAAGATCTATGGGGAATATCTATGGATTTATCCAGTAGTGTTGGGCTTATTACAAAAGAGAAATTTTATCCAGTTATAAGATAAAAAAAAGCAGACCGAAGTCTGCTTTTTTAGTGTGAGTTAGATTATGCGTTTGATACTACATAATGTGGTTCAGTATCGGTAATTGTAAACTCACCTGAAACACCAAGTGGCTCTACAATTTCCTTCATTCTGTCCTGAAGAGCAGTATTGTTCTCATTCAATGCTTCATTGATAAGATTCAATCGCTCTTGTGCTTGCTGGAGCTGATTTGCGTATTGCTGAGCTACCATAACAAACTCAAGAACCTCTGACTTATTAGCCTTAAGCTCAAGGATTGATTGACGCATTGAAACAAGCTCAAGGTAATCATCGTGTGCAATCTGTGGAGCATCTGCAGCTACTTCCTCAGTAACTTCTGCTACAACTTCGTCTACTACTTCATCACTCATCTTTGTTATAACCTCGGATCCTTTGATCAATATTATGATACCTGATAAATCTTTTTTGTCAACTATCAACTAAAAGATTCTTTGTGGTAATATGAATTATCTTTATTATACAAAGGATTTTTATGAACACTATTTTTCTAAGCCCATCTGATTTGGCCTTTTTGTATGACGATAGTCCGTGGGGATTTTATCAAAAATACAATCAAGGATTTAAAAGACCTCCAGTAATCATTCCTAAAATTTTCACTGTCATTGATGTACTGACAAAAGTATGTTGTGAAAATAAGAATATGAAAGAGTTTGATACGTCTTTTCCTGATGCAGTATTAACTGGAGCTGATCAATGGGTGAAGAGCAAATCTATTAAGAATCCAGATTTTCCTGATTACGAAGTGATCATTCGTGGAAAAGTTGATGGTGTTTTGAAATTTGCTGATGGAACTCATTCTGTAATTGATTTTAAAACTTGTGAAATTCAAGAAAAAACTTTACAAAAATATGTTCGTCAATTGTCTTGCTATAGTTACGCAATGGCAAATCCAAATTCTGCATCAGATTATTCTGTCAAGGTAAATGATAAAATCGGTTTATTCATTTATGAGCCAAATAAGTTTGAGATTTCTGGAGATGGTTCTGCTAATCTTGGTGGAAAACTGAAATATATCCAATACGATCTTGATTTAGATGAGTTTGCAGAATTTATCAAGGAGCAAATAATTCCTCTCATAGCTGGAAAAGAACCTGCTCCAACAGATAATGATCCTTGCTGGGTTTATTTGAAACAATTTGGATTTGAATACGAAGAAGAATAAAAATAAGAGGGTATAGCCCTCTTATTTTTTGTATCAAAGGTAGAAGTTTATTTTTTTTAGTAAAAATAACAATATGAATACACAAGAATTCTTAAAAATATCTTTTATTTTAGACAAATACGGATTGCTCAAAGAGGCTGATCGTTTAACAGCTATTGCTCAAAATACATCTATTCCTGATCTTCAAAAAAGAATTGATTATTACACTAACAAAATAGAAGCTTACAAAAAACAACTTGACCCTAAGATGAAAAGTAAAATGCTTCTTTGGCTCAGTACTCATATTGAAAAGAATTATTATGAAGACAACAAGTTAGATTATGCTTCATATCAAAAGTTAATGAAAGACCTTGGTGAGTATGTTGACTTACCAAAAGAAAAAGATGCTCCAACAGAACAACCATACTCTAAGTTTCCTGTTACTTTAGCACCATCAAGTTCTGGTAGTTTTGAAAAGCCAGATACAACATATAATTTAGTTGAAGATAGAAATCTTGCTGGTTTGCACAATGAAAGTAATGCATATTTAGCTTCTGATAGTTTTAAGCAAAGTTTTGAAAAAAGAATCAATGATCTAGGTGGAATTGAAAGGGCTAAACAAACAGCGCCAGATCTTGCTAAAATGTATGAAGAATATAAAGCTGGAAGATATAAACAAGTTGGAGATTTAGGACCAGCAGAGCTTTATGGAACAAAATTTAGACCCTATGGAGAATAGTTGGACTAGATAAAAGAATATAGAACAGAAAAAAACCAGACAGCATAGTCTGGTTTTTTATTTATAATAATATTATGGCTACACTTGACATTATAATGCTTGCAAACACTGTAAATAATGAGATTTACAATATGACTAAAAATGCATTGAGAACACTTAAGGAATCTTCTGGTAGTGAAAATTTCAATGTTATATTAGTAGAATCTAACAAAGATCTTCATTTAGAATACAAAGATGCTTCAATAGTCTTAAAGCCTGGTATTGCATTCAACTACAATAAATTTTTGAACATAGCTTTAGAACAATGCAAAGGTGATTATTCTTGCATCGTAAATAACGATGTTGTTTTTCATAAAGATTGGTGGATCAAGATGGAAAAAGCTATGGTGAAACATAATCTTGATACTGCATCTCCACGCTCGCCTACAGAACAAAATGGAATTGTTCCATTTGCAGAAATCAAGCATAGATTTACTCCAGAAACAATGGTCAAAATTGGATTTGACTTAATAATTCATTTTTGCGGATGGTGTTGGGTAATGAAGAAAGAAGTAAGAGAATGGATTTTTCCACTTGATGAGCAATTCGCTTTTTTCTTTCAAGATAACGACATTATTATGAGATTGAAAGAAAGAAACTGTATTCACGGATTAGTTGCTGCATCCAAAGTAGATCATTTTGGACAAAAATCTCACGGAACATTTAGCTCTAAAGATGAATGGCTTAAAAATACTTTTGCTTTAGAGAAGAACTTTAAAGAAAAATGGGGACATCTTTTATGATGCCCCCATTTTTACTAATCCTTCTTGACTATTAGTTTTACTTCATTTAAGAAGTGCTCTGCAAGCTTTAGAGTTGTATTGTACTTTACAAAATGATTGTGTAATTCATTTTGAAAATATTCGTAGTTCTTATCCAACCATTTTGGTTGATTCTTTTCAAAGAACATAACTTTAGTTAGTAAAGCTCTGGGCATTCTCATCATAGTAAATCTTGGAGCATTTTGAATATCTTGGAACATTGGGATACAACCATTTCCCATAATTTCATAATGACGTAAACAGTCCCAACCAGCTTTCTTTTGAGTAATAGCAAACTTGGAGAACTGATAATCCCTGTAGTAATCATTTTCACTGTTGAAGATATAAGTTTTCTTATCTCTTGGATCACTATGAGCAATACGTCGTTCCTTCTTTACTCCATTTGAAACCTTATTGGTAGGAAAAGCAAATTGGATAGGCAAAACAGTATTTAGCAAATCACCCAAGTTATGAGCAGGATCAGGATACAACTCACGCTTGAAGTAAATAACCCTATCTTTCACTCTATCACTAAATCCATTGCTATCTTCGCCATCAACATAAACAATCTTGTCTTTTGTGTATGACTCTAAAACAACGTCTATGTAATCTTGACAACGCCAAATACTTCCATAAACAACTAAATCGAAAAAGTTATTTTTAATCTTCTTGATAATGTCATCTCGATCTGCATTGTCTGAGGAAATATTTCTACAGATTGTAAAACCACGACCATACTCTGAAGCTAGTTGATCATCAGAATAATCTGTGTAAAGATGAAAACGCTTGTTGCAATCTACAACATCGTCTCCAAGAAGTTCCTTAAGTCCAAGAAGCAAACAGTCATCTTGATAATCAGTCAGCCAAGGAAATTGCTGTGATCTTTGATTTCCAGAAATATATAGAATTTTCATACAAATATTGTACACTCCAAAAGTAAGAATTAAGCTCTTACTTCAATTGTACATTTTACATCAACTTCATAATCAATGCAAACATCCACAAGCCTATTAAGTGTATGTAAATGAGATATTATTACTAAATTAGAAGCACCTGGTTCTGAAAATGAAATAATTTCAAGAGCATTAGCTATTCTTTTTTGCAACAGTATTGGATTATATGATTGATTCTTAGATATGCTCAAAACTGACAAAATAAGCAATATGTAATCGTTTGAAATTTCTATTTTGTTGTAAGCAGCTTTAATATCGCAAGCATAAAGATCTAAAGAATATGATGAAAAATTCTTCTCTGTAATCACATATTGTAAAGAATATTCACTTTCAAAATTTAGAAAGTGATCTATACAATTGCTTTCAAATATTTCGATCCAATCTTTTAAACGCTTTCTATTATCGTAATCAATAATGTCATTAAGTAAAATAGTTTGAATTGAACTATAATTCTGCGTAAACAAAGAAGCTTTCCATAGCATTTCTTCGAGTTTATAATTTTCTGCTATTTTAGGCTCAAAAATAAGGACATTATAGTTAGACATACATAAATTTTACAGACAAAAAGGTTGTAATATTTTTTTTCAGTAAAAATATAGTAAATACGTTTTGGAGACCTTATGTGATTATCCCAAAAGATAGAGATTTATTGAAATTTTGTAGTTACTTGGATAGTCAATCTGAATATCAATTGTCAGATGCTATACAAAATAAAATTGCAAGCAAATATGGAAATGTTAGAGTTGCAAGTACAAATAAAAATCTTGGAGAATACAGCACTTTAGTATTTCAACTTGCTGATCATTTTATCAAATATTCACAAACTCATGGTCTTATTAAAACAAGTGAAATAGATATCCCAGATGAACTTAGAAGAAGAATAGATGAGGTAGATGAAAGATTTCGTAGACTTGAAACTGGAGATGATCCAATACCACCTGCACCAAGAGATACGGATACTCCAGCTCCTAAACCAACGCCACCAGATACTCCAGATCCAAGACCTATTGAAATAGACACTCCTCCAGTTCCAAAAGATAAAAAGCTTACCCCAAGTATACTTAAAAAGTTTTTCTCAATTTTAAATTTACCTGGTTGGCTTTTGAAAATCTTAAATAGTAAGATTATGAAAATCTTAGGCGTTGTGGGAACTATTGCTGGGGCTGGTTTCTTGATATACGATATTGCAACACAAGGATTTGCAGAAGCAGTTGATACGCCTCAAGAAAAGGCTGTTTTCGCAGCAGTTATAACTGATTTAGCTGCTTGGGCATCATTAGTTATACCACCACCAGTTGGTCCAGTTGCATTTGGAATACTAAATGCATTGTCTTTAGGAGCTGGAGTTTTATCATGGATGTTGCCAGATAATGAAGATGAAACTCCTAAGCCAGCACAAAAGCCTACTGAAGGGAAGCCATCTGAAGAAAATAAAGATAAACCTGGAGCGAAACCATTGGGCGATTCTACCAACAACTTACTTTATGAGGCTATCGTTGATGTTACAGGCACATCACAAATTAGAGTTAAGAATCTTATAAAGTTCAAAGCTGAAATTGAAGAAAAAATTGATAGATTAAGTAAGATGTATCCTGGCTCAAGTGCAGAATCAGCAAAACAAAAGCTCAATGCTAGTATTGCAAAATGGAGCACTGCTAAGTGACACTTTTCGAAATAGCTAGTACATTAGATACAGCAGGAAAATATCTTCAAGCAGATGTTGTTCTTGGTAGTATGATACGTTTAGCTCGAGACAGATTTAATGGACAGCAAACGTATTATGGAAATACTAGAAAACCTGTTCCATTTAGACAAATGCCTGGAGCAAGGTCTGTACCAGTACCACCAGTAGCACCAG
>ENA-OSIY01000311-OSIY01000311.1-marine-metagenome-genome-assembly--contig:-NODE-311-length-28189-cov-11.730186_pt1 | contig 28189 bp, 20 predicted proteins | sample MGYA00237884_ERZ534233 | MGnify/ENA primary metagenome ERZ534233 (study PRJEB26412, sample SAMN06343840) | marine metagenome | isolation source: estuarine water | place: USA: Columbia River Estuary... | reverse complement strand
CCTATTAAGTAATATCAACGTAGTAAGCGATGCATTAAGTAATGAAATTAGCAACCGTATCAGTGCAATTAATTCAGAAATATCAAATCGTAATAGTGCAGTGGCCGCTGAGTTGTCAAACCGTGTCAGTGCAGATAATGCATTAAGTTTACGGGTTGATACGGTTAGTGATGCATTAAGTAATGAAATATCAAATCGCATCAGCGCAGTTGCGGCTGAGTTATCAAACCGTGTCAGTGCAGACAATGCACTAAGTTTAAGAATTGACTCAGTTAGCAACCAGGTATCGGTTACCAGTGCTGATTTGGTATCAGCCAAGAATAATTTATTAAGTAATATTAATGTAGTAAGTAACTCATTAAGTACAGAGATAGTAGATCGTACAAGTGCTGTTGCAGCCGAAATGTCAAATCGCATCAGCGCAGATGCCGCTGAGTTGTCAAATAGAGTCAGTGCAGATAACGCATTAAGTTTACGGGTTGATACGGTTAGTGATGCATTAAGTAATGAAATATCAAATCGTATCAGCGCAATTGGTTCAGAAATATCAAATCGTAATAGTGCGATTGCTGCCGAAACATCAGATCGCATAAGTGCAGATAATGCATTAAGTTTAAGAATTGACTCAGTCAGCAACCAGGTATCCGTTACCAGTGCAGACCTAGTTAGTGCCAAGGCAAACTTATTAAGTAATATTAATGTTGTATCAAATGCATTAAGTGTAGAAATATCAAATCGTATAAGTGCAGTTACCCGTGTTAGTGATAACTTATCAATTGAAATAGTAGACCGCATCAGTGCAGTGGCCGCTGAATTATCCAATCGTGTCAGTGCAGACAATGCATTAAGTGTCAGAATAGATGCAGTAAGCAACCAGGTATCTGTTACCAGTGCAGACCTGGTTAGTGCCAAATCAAACCTATTAAGTAATATTAATGTTGTAAGCAATGCATTGAGTAATGAAATATCAAACCGTACTAGTGCAGTAGCCGCGGAACTTTCAAATAGAATCAGTGCAGATGCCGCCGAGTTATCAAATAGAGTCAGTGCAGACGATGCATTGAGTGTACGTGTTAATGCTGTAAGTGATGCTTTAAGTACAGAGATAGTAAACCGTATTAGTGCCATTGATTTAGAAATATCAAACCGCACCAGTGCCGTGGCAGCCGAGATGTCCAATCGTATCAGTGCAGATAATGCATTGAGTATTAGAGTTAACACTGTCAGTGACGTATTAAGTGCAGAAACTATAAATCGTATCAGTGCAGATACTGCCTTGAGTGTTCGCATTGATGGAATATCTCAAGGACTTGATGTTAAACCATCTTGCCGTGTTGCAACCATAACCAACATTACATTATCTGGTACACAAACCATTGATGGCATATCAGTAATTGCTGGTGATCGAATCTTAGTTAAAGATCAAACCAACAAAGCACAAAATGGTATATATGCAGTAAATGCCAGTGTTTGGCCCAGAGTTACTGATGCAGATGCCAGTTCTGAAGTTAGTCCAGGTATGTTTACCTTTGTGGAAGAAGGCGCAATAAACACAGCAACTGGTTGGACATTAACAACTACAGGAACGATTACTTTAGGTACTACTTTACTGACATTTAGTCAATTCAGTGGTGCTGGTACTTTTGTTCCTGGAGATGGATTATATCTAAGTGGTAACCGATTTGAAGTTAGTGTTACTATTGATCGTGTAGCTGATAGACAAGCAGCCAGTGCGGCATTGGAAACTCATGTCAATACTGTAAGTGCGGCAGTTGATGTAGTATCAAATGCCCTAAGTGCAGAAGTAGTAAACCGTGTCAGTGCAGATAACGCATTGAGTTTACGGGTTGATGCAGTAAGTAACCAAGTTAGTGTAACAAGTGCCGACCTGGTTAGTGCTAAAAATAATTTATTAAGTAATATCAATGTCGTATCAAATGCCTTAAGTGCAGAAATAGTAAATCGTACTAGTGCAATTGATTCAGAAATATCAAATCGTACAAGTGCGATTGCTGTCGAGACATCAGATCGTGTCAGTGCAGATAACGCATTAAGTTTACGTGTTGACACTGTAAGTAATGCATTAAGCAATGAAATTAGTAACCGCATTAGTGCAGTTACCCGTGTTAGTGATAACTTATCAATTGAAATAGTAAATCGTATCAGTGCTGTGGCTGCTGAGTTATCAAACCGTGTCAGTGCAGATACGGCATTGGGCGCCAGAATTGATGCGGTAAGCAATCAGGTATCTGTCACCAGTGCTGATTTGGTTAGTGCTAAAGCAAACCTATTAAGTAATATCAATGTCGTATCAAATGCCCTAAGTGCAGAAATAATAAATCGTACTAGTGCAATTGCGGCTGAGTTATCGGATCGCGTTAGTGCAGATAATGCATTAAGTTTAAGAATTGATGCGGTAAGCAACCAAGTATCGGTTACCAGTGCTGATTTGGTTAGTGCCAAATCAAACCTATTAAGTAATATTAATGTTGTATCAAACGCATTAAGTACAGAGATAGTAGATCGTATCAGTGCAATCAATTCAGAAATATCAAATCGTACAAGTGCAATTGCGGCTGAGTTATCCAATCGAGTCAGTGCAGATAATGCATTGAGTGTTCGTATAGATGGTATAAGCAATCAAGTTAGTGTAACTAGTGCTGATCTAGTTAGTGCCAAGGCAAACTTATTAAGTAATATAAATGTAGTATCAAATGCCCTAAGTGCAGAAATTGTCGATCGTACTAGTGAAATTAATCGGTTAAGTAATGCCTTGTCTATCGAAACAGCCGCCAGAATTAGTGCTGTAGATGTAGTTATATCAAATGCGTTAAGTGCGGAAGTAGCCGCAAGAACCAGTGCCATCGCTGGTGAAATATCAGATCGTATCAGTGCAGATAACGCACTAAGTTTAAGAATTGACTCAGTTAGCAACCAGGTTAGTGTAACTAGTGCTGATCTAGTATCAGCCAAGAACAATTTACTGAGCAATATTAATGTTGTAAGCAATGCATTAAGTGCAGAAATCGTAAACCGTGTCAGTGCAATCAATTCAGAAATATCAAATCGTACAAGTGCAATTGCTGCCGAGACATCAGATCGCATAAGTGCAGATAACGCATTGAGCGTTCGTATTGATGCAGTTAGTAATCAAGTTAGTGTAACAAGTGCTGATCTAGTTAGTGCCAAGGCAAACCTATTAAGTAATATTAACGTAGTAAGCAATGCATTGAGCACAGAGATAGTAGATCGTGCTAGTGCAGTAGCCGCTGAGTTATCAAACCGCATAAGTGCAGATAATGCATTGAGTTTACGGGTTGATGCTGTAAGTCAACAAGTTTCAGTTACCAGTGCCGATCTAGTATCAGCCAAGAGTAATTTATATAGTGCGGTTAATGTAGTATCAAATGCCTTAAGTAACGAAATATCAGATCGTGTCAGTGCTGTGGCTGCTGAGGTATCAAATAGAATTAGTGCGGATAATGCGTTAAGCGTACGAGTTAACTCAGTATTCCAGGCCGCTGGATCAGTTAACAGTGCAAGATACACCAGTGATATGGCGATAGTTAGCAATGCTGTATCGGTAGTAAGTGCCGCCCAACTCAGTATAGCGAATCGTGTAAGTGCAATAATGACCAGCAGTCAGTCATTTGCTGGATCAACATATACCTTCAGCGGCAATACTCCTTCTTCAAATACCAGTACTGGTACCGTCAAGATAACTGGTACAGGTGGACTTGTAGTTGGTGGAAATACCAGAACTGATAATTTATATGCTGGTGCCTATTACTATGCAAACGGCACTGTATTTGCTGGGGTAGTTACGTCTGCTAGCGGCACTCCACCTGCAAGTCCAGAGTTGGGTGAGTATTGGTATGATACTACTGACAACATATTGTATATCAGAGCAAGTGATGGCGTATCAGATATTTGGATAGACTTAACTGGATTTCCATCAGACTGGACTCTTGCTACATTGACTGTTACAGATTCTGTAAAAAGCCATCTACTACCCAACGCCAATGTAACATATAATTTGGGATCTAGTTCATATCAATGGGCTAACGTTAAAGCAAATGCAGTTTATGCTGATAGCTTTTACTATGGCAATGGTGCGGCATTTAGTCCTGATGCAATTAGTAATGCCTTAAGTGCAGAAATCGTAAACCGTGTCAGTGCAGATACGGCGCTGAGTGTCAGAATAGATGGTATAAGCAATCAGGTATCGGTTACCAGTGCTGATTTGGTATCAGCCAAGAATAATTTATTAAGTAATATTAATGTTGTATCAAATGCCCTGAGCGCAGAAATAGTAAACCGTATCAGTGCAGATACGGCACTGAGTGTTCGTATAGATGGTATCAGCAATCAGGTATCTGTAACCAGTGCTGATTTAGTATCAGCCAAGACAAACTTATTAAGTAACATCGACGTGGTGTCAGCGGCCCTAAGTGCTGAAGTTGATACCAGATTGAGTGCTAACCGTGCCCTTAGTGTTCGTATAGATGGTATTAGCAATCAGGTATCGGTTACCAGTGCTGATCTAGTTAGTGCTAAAAATAATTTATTAAGTAATATTAATGCAGTAAGTGCCGCAGTTAACGTAGTCAGTAATGCAGTAAGTGCGGAAATTGTAAACCGTGCTAGTGCAGATACGGCATTGAGTGTTCGTATTGATACTGTAAGTAATGCGGTATCAGTAGTCAGCAATGCCGTATCAGTAGTAAGTGCCGCACAACTCAGCACATGGAACCGCGTAAGTGCAATAATGACCAGCAGTCAGTCATTTGCTGGATCAACATATACCTTCAGCGGCAATACTCCTTCTTCAAATACCAGTACTGGTACCGTCAAGATAACTGGTACAGGTGGACTTGTAGTTGGTGGAAATACCAGAACTGATAATTTATATGCTGGTGCCTATTACTATGCAAACGGCATTGCATTGGGCGGAGCAGTATATACTGCGTCAGCTACTGCACCAGTTTCCCCAGGACGTGGTGATTATTGGTATGATACAGTGGCTGAAGTATTGTACATTAGAGGAAATGACGGAACTACTGATCTTTGGTTAGATATAACCAGTTTGCCAGCTTCATATTCACTTATTGATTTGGCAATTACTGGAAATATCACTGGCAATTTACTACCATCAGCAAATATAACTTATGACATTGGAAGTGCTGCACAACGTTGGAAGGATCTATACTTAGCTGGCAGCACAATTAATTTGGGTGGTGCGGCAATCAAAACTGATACTGCAACTGGTGCGTTGGCACTTATTCCATTGCCAACAGTAGCAGTACCACATCCAACGGCTACAATTGTACATCCATCAGGCATGATGGGCACTGCGGCAACTATTGCGGGTGTCCTAACTGTTTCGGCTATTAGTGCTGCTGCTTACTTTAGTATTGCATCTACTAATCAAATTGATGTGGTATCAAATGCCTTAAGTGCAGAAATTGTAAACCGTATCAGTGCAGATACGGCATTGGGTGTTCGCATAGATGCAGTAAGTCAACAGGTATCTGTAACCAGTGCTGATCTAGTCAGTGCCAAAGCAAACTTATTAAGTAACATTAATGCAGTAAGTGCCGCAGTCAATGTGGTCAGTAATGCAGTAAGTAATGAAATATCAGTTCGTACAGCGGCCAGTGCGGCATTGGAAACACATGCAAATGCTGTTAGTGCGGCAGTTGTTATAGCAAGTGCATTGGCTACTACAGCAGATACCCATGCAAATACGGTCAGTGTTGCAACTGCCGCTGAAATAGCCAATCGTGTCAGTGCAGATACCGCATTGGGTGTTCGCATAGATGCAGTAAGTCAACAAGTATCAGTTACCAGTGCTGATTTGGTCAGTGCTAAAAATAATTTACTGAGCAATATTAATGCAGTAAGTGCCGCGGTCAATGTGGTATCAAATGCAATAAGTAACGAGATATCAGTTCGTGCGGCGACCAGTGCCGCATTGGAAACTCATGCAAACGCAGTAAGTGCCGCAGTTGCGGTGGCCAGTGCATTGGCCACTACAGCAGATACCCATGCAAATACGGTCAGTGTCGCAACCGCCGCTGAAATAGCCAATCGTGTCAGTGCAGTTGCATTAAAAGCAAATATAGCAAGTCCAACATTTACTGGTACAGTGGGTGGTATTGCTGTTTCCATGTTGACTGATGTAACAATTGCAACACCAGCTAACAATCAATTATTAGTTTATAATTCCACTACCACCAAGTGGACCAATACATCGGGTATTACCGGACCTACTGGACCTACTGGACCTACTGGACCTACCGGACCACAAGGTTTACAAGGTGTTGCAGGACCAACCGGACCTACAGGAGCAACTGGTCCCACAGGAGCCGCAAGTACCGTTGCTGGACCTACAGGAGCAACTGGACCACAAGGAGCACAAGGCGCACAGGGAGTTGCAGGACCAACTGGACCTACAGGAGCAACTGGACCCACAGGACCACAAGGAGCAACTGGACCTACAGGAAATCCATTTGGTGGAGGAACATTCACTGCTGGTATAACTGTTAACGGTGATGTCACTGTGGGTAATAGCACCAGCTCTAACATTTACATGACGGATACTGATGAAGGTACACGCCGTATTCACTGTAATAGTAACAGAATTGGTTTCTTAAATCAAGCGGATGGCTGGGGTTCATACTGCTCTGATAATGGTGATTGGACTAGTGATTACATTAGTTATGCTGGTGCATCTATGCGAGCACCATTATTCTATGATAATAATAACACTGGTTATTATGCCGACCCGGCCGGTACATCAAACTTTAATTACATACAAGGTACTGCTCAATATGCCAATTATGCCGACTTGGCAGAAAAATACACCGCTGATGTAGCATATACTCCTGGCACGGTTGTTGTATTTGGTGGTGATCAAGAGGTTACTATATCAACTGCCAGCCATTGCAGAAATATTGCTGGTGTAGTATCAACAGATCCGGGATATTTGATGAATTATAAATGTAAAGGTGACATTTCAGTTGCGGTAGCATTACAGGGTCGAGTGCCTTGTTTAGTTCGCGGCCCAATCAACAAAGGGGATCTAGTTGCATCATCAGATATTGCTGGTGTAGCACAAAAATTAAATGACGCAAATTATCAAGTTGGCTGTGTAATTGGTAAATCTCTAGAAAATATTAACAATGACTCCACTCAATTAATTGAAGTGGTAGTGGGGAGAGTATAATGCAACCAGTCCAGCAAATTTACGCTGAGTCAACATATCGATAAATAAACATAGACACATTTTTAGGAGAAAAACATGTCAATAACTTATACCTGGTCCGTAACTAGTATCAAGACCAAAACCGAAGGAACAAACGTAAATGCAGTAGTTCAAACCTACTGGAAGAAAACCGGAAAAGACAGTGCCGACCACGAAGGTACATTTTCAGGAGCAACCCCCTTTACTACCACTACCATGCCCTCAGGCGCAGTATTTGTACCATTTGATCAACTTACTGAAGAAATTGTATTGGGTTGGGTCAAAGCAGTGGTAGTTGGTGGATACGAAGAACATGTCAACAGCCAGATTGCCAAACAAATTGACGAGAAAATCAATACTGTTACCGAAGCAGCCATGCCCTGGGCTCCAGAAACACCAGCGTCACCAGTCGCACCACCAGCTTAATAATTCAACGAGAACACTATGGACAATCAACAAAGCGCAATTCCAAACGATACACCAATTGACTTAAAAATAGATGTCGGTACAGCTCAATTAATTTTGGCTGGGTTAGCTGAGCTACCAGCCAAATATTCTAGAAATGTCATGGCAGAAATTGAAAAACAAATCAGTGCTCAGGTAAACAAATCCAGCGGCCCTACTCAGCTACCCCGGTAATTTTCTTACCGGAACTCTGCTGAATAAATATGTTACGAAATGACATATTATGGCTGATATTGAGAAAAAGAAACCCAAACGCATAGACGACGTTGAAAAGACAAAATTAGATGTTGTCTATTGTATTCCCCTAGAGCAACGTGATTCACAAATGCGTGAGAACATCGCCAGGATTCCTGCCCGTGTTCTGCCAGGACCTATCACACAAGAACCAATAGCTATAGTTTGCTTTGGTCCCAGTTTAAATGATACCTGGGAAGAAATTAAAAAATTCAAATACGTATTCAGTTGTAGCGGCTCACATAAGTTTTTGGTTGATCGCGGGATCATTCCCACATTCCATGCTGAAGTTGATCCACGTGATCACAAAATTGGATTGATGGGTCCACCACAACCGGGTACAGAATACCTCATGGCTTCCGCTTGCCATCCCAAAGTATTTGATCATCTGGAAGGATTTGATGTCAAACTTTGGCATATACATAACGGCGATCCCACAGCCCTATTACCCACAGTATTTCCACGTGGTGAATATATCTTAACCGGCGGTAGCAACGTGGGATTACGTGCTATGGTATTGGCCAGGTTTAGGGGATTTGTAAATCAACACATATTTGGCATGGATTGTAGCATGAGTAATGAAGGCAAAAGCCATGCAGAGTTTCATCCCAAGGGTAGCAAGGGATTTTACTTAACTGAGTACAAGGGTGTAGAATACAAAGTAACACAGCCATTGGTAGAATATGCTAGACAATTTTTTCATGAATTAAAACAAATGCCAGAAGTAAAAGCAACTCTATACGGAAAAGGACTTGTGCAACATATGGCTGAAACAAAATTAGTGCCCCCAGGAACGGGCAAAAAATCCAAGAAGGACATTGCTTATATGACACCAATTACTATTACCAAAGAATACATGGAGATGAATAAACAACTCCATGAAACCAACCCCAACTACGGCGTCAGCGGTGGTAAACGGGCCGAGGTAGTTCAGAAACTGGCCGACAGTATGGATACTAAAAATATCCTGGATTACGGCTGCGGTAAAGGTATGTTGGGTAGAAAACTTCCATTCCCAATCTGGGAATACGACCCTGCTATTCCTGGTAAAGATAATCCTCCACGTCCAGCAGATTTGGTTATATGTACAGATGTATTGGAACATATTGAACCAGACTTATTGGATAACGTGATACAAGATATTGCTCGCTGTACATTAAAAACTGCCTACTTGATTGTGGCCACTGGTCCAGCAATGAAGTTCTTGTCAGATGGTCGTAATGCACATTTAATTCAACAAGGTTCTGATTGGTGGAAACAACGACTGGGTAAGTATTTGGAAGTGGCCAAAGTCATTGAGACCAAGGACAAAGAGTTACACGTAGTTTGTGGTCCCAAAACTATAGAACTGGTGGGTGATGAGAACAGTGCTAAATCAGAAGTTACTAAAGTGAATTTCAATGGCGTAGAATTGATCTACTCCACTCCCAACGATACAACACGTTGGAGAGCCAGCTCAATGTTTACCAAAGAGCCTATTACAATTGAGTGGATGAATAGTTTGACAGCAGATGATGTGTTGTATGATGTGGGTGCTAATGTGGGTATATACACTATTTTGGCAGCTAAAGCTCGTGGTGCTAGAGTAATTGCATTTGAACCTGAGTCACAAAATTATGCCATACTCAATAAGAACATAGTATTAAACAATGTTCAACATCTGGTACAAGCATATGGTATTGCACTAAGTGATGAAGCCAAAATTACACAATTACATTTGTCTAGTTTTGACACTGGCGGTAGTTGCCATGCCATAGATGAAAAACTGAATTTCAAGTTAACACCCATGTTGCCAGTCTTTAGTCAGGGATGTGTATCATCCAGACTGGATGCAATGATTGCGGCAGGGTTACCAGCACCTACACATATTAAATTGGATGTGGATGGATTTGAACATAAAGTTATTGCTGGCAGTAAGGGTGCATTGCGTAATGTTAAATCATTGATCATTGAGATTAACCAAAATCTACCAGAGCATATTGCTTTAGTGACTCATTTAGTAGAACAAGGATTTACATTTGATGCTGATCAAGTCCGGGCAGCAGAAAGACAAACAGGATCCTTTAAAGGAGTAGCTGAGTATGTTTTTAGGCGCAAGTGAGTATGTAGCCGACAAATTTGCTGACGCGGCAATCAACGATATTCCCTATCCGCACATTCAAATTGATAACATCTTCCCACAACAGATGTATCAACAGATGTTGGCTAATGAAATACCTGGTGAACATCTAAAAACATTACATGAACTTCAACGTGTGGGTAGTGCATATCCTGAATCTAGAAAGGTATTGAGTCTACAACATGATATGCCTGAGTTAGCAGACCCCTACAGGTTGTTTTGGGAACAGGCCGCTGATTGGTTGTTGGGACCATTTTATGATATAGTAATAGACAAGTTTCATCCCCACATCTCCCGACGATTTAATGATGAGATACCTGCCATGGGTCCTGAAACATTATATACACAAGACTCCACCACATACAATCTGGGTCCACATACTGATAGTGTCAAGAAAGTTATTACATTGTTGATCTACATGCCCAAGGATGACTCTTTAAGTCATCTAGGAACATCAATGTATATACCTACTGATAAACAATTTACCTGTGAGGGTGGTCCACATCACAAATTTGACCGGTTTACTTTGTTAAAAACTGCGCCATTTAAACCCAATACATTGTTTGGGTTTTTTAAAACTAGTAATAGTTTCCATGGAGTAGAACCAATCCAGGAAAGTATTCGTCGTGATTTATTAATTTACGACATTCAACTGACTAAGAACCCTTAGATTAAGTGTACCGCGGTTTCGATCTTGGATTGAATCGCATCTATTTTGAATGTACCATATACACCAGGATGCAATGGTTTGGGATAGTCGCCAATGCTACACCAACAATATCCACGGTGTTCGTCATTCAGTGTTGGCAGGAATTCATTCTCCACAGCCACAATATAAGTGTTGTAAACAAATCTACCGTTTGGTGAAGTAAACAGATCTACAGGAACTATTTTGGCCTGGTATAAATCTATACCGATTTCTTCTTTAATTTCTCTTAGCAATGCTTGGCTAGTTGTTTCTTTTCGTTCTATTTTACCGCCAGCCAATCCCCAGGTTCCAGCATAGCCACCATTGTTGCGTAGTAAAAACAAAAAACGTCCAGTAGATTTTGCGTGTATCAGAGCTCCAACTGATGCAATTGAATCATTAATATCTACTATCACAAAACAATACTCCATTTTCCATTTTTATAATCGCCCTCAAAACTTCTCATCCATCTGCTTCCAGTCCATTTGTATTGTTGGTTGGTAGCTAGGTTAGTTACATATCCAATGTCCGTTACTTCTGTGGCTTCAAAGACCACTTGCCACTGTCCACTGGTATATTGTACTATATCATTGGCCTTGGCTACAAGTTGTTGACCACCAGACCCTTTCCAGGCATCAGGCCCGTCAACATTTCCAGTAAATCCAGTATCTTCAGTCAATATATAACGTTGTCCATTCGCATGAACAGCAAGTCCAGCACCTGGTCCAGACGTCAAGGGATTAACTATTGCATTGACCGCAGTTAATGTATCAACAGGTTTGGTATCAATGTCCACGTTGAACAACAACACTGTGTCGTCACTGGGATGATATGATACCGTACCAACTACTTCTGTTTCACCATCGCTTTGTAATAATCTTATCTGACTAATACCATTGGTCAAAGTGCCATACAAATTAACAAACGTATGCCAATTATCCTTTGTTCCATTTTTTAGCATATTGGCATTGACTGTGTCTTGATATTTCAACAATGTTAATTGGTTACCATTTAATAATACGCCATACATCAATGGTGTAACATATTTTCGATTGCCCAACATTAGCCATTCGTCAACGGCACCATCTGCCAAATTGCCGTAAGGGTCCAGTATATCTGATATGACATTTTGGATCACACCTAGTTTTTTAATCTTGGCTGGAGCACTGATCCAGATTGGTATTTCAAATGTCAATGTTGCAATATCGATAGCATCATCAGCACCCACAGGCACGGTGCGGCTACTCCAGGACACATCTGTCAGTGTCACTATGCTTAGGCTGGTCCAATCTACATAGTTGTCGGTGCTTTGTATTTCCAAACTGGGATTAAATAAACAACCAATCTGTTCTATTAATTGTAATTTTTGTTCAGTATTGCTGGTCCAGATGTCAGCCTTCATGGTTAACTTGTATGGCACCGGCATCAAACGTTCTACTGTAAAGGCAGTACCTTGTGTGGTGTCGTATTCTTGTGTACCTTCGTTGAATGATCTTTCTCTGACATTAACATTACTAACATGATATGGGTTTTGCATTCTAGCTTGCTCATACGTTAAGCCGCTAATATAACAACTGATCATGGGCACAGTGTTTAACATTGACTCACTGTTGTTACGTAATATAGTGGCTGCTTGACGACTACCATCTCCGTACTTGACTGGCACACGTTGCAATGCGGTATTGCCATCGCGGTCCTTGCCAAACTGAACTTGAAAATTACTGAACAGTCTGATAAACTGTAACATATACCGTCTTATCTGACTGTCATAAAAAAATGCAACGTTGCTCATTAATCTCTTCCTTTGAGTGCCTTACTAAGGCCCTGTTTGCTTGGCACATTGACAATAGTGGAACCATCTGCACCCACTGTTGATATAACCGCTGTGTTATTAATAAACTTCTGTCTAATATTGGTGCCAGAACCTGGAGTATAATTATCACGTTGAGCATCTTCAACTTTGACCCAGCGAGCACCACTAAATCTAAATAACCTATTGGGATGATAATCTAATCGTAATACATAGTCACCAACTGACGGATTATCTGGGAAGGCTGTGGCCGCGGTAACTGGCCAACCATTTGGAGCCAATCCATCACCAGTCATATATCCGCCGATACTTTTACTTGGATGTACCACCGCTACGTCAACAGTGCTATTGTCACTACCCAGTATTGTGGCGGGTGCATCTACTACTGTTCTAGTGGCAATTGGCACTGTGCCGGTACCGTTTATACCGGAACCGGTATTATCAGTAATAATGTCTGTATGAGTTGGTATGGTATAAAATGAACTAGTATCATATCCGCTCTTGGGAGTCTCTGCTTCTGCTTGATCCAACACAGCATCGTTTATATCTATATTCTTATCGTATTGACTCAAAATAGTAGCCAAGTTTTCGGTTGTATCAGCACCTGCAGATATATTGTTTAAAATGTCTTTGTATTCTTGACTATCTACCAATGGCACAATTTTAGCTCTAAGCAAATGTGGCCACCAAGTTGGGCTATAACCTTCGCTGGCAAAAGCTACTTCCTGAATGGTATAATATCGTTTCAATGCGGCAGGAACAGTTTCATCCAATCCCCAAAAATCTTTTTTGTGTTGTAACTCCAACACATCACCATTCATCAATTTGCGCCCAAGAGCTTCCACAGTATCCTTGATATGGAATACTACAAATAACGAATCGTTGGTCAAGAACAGACCAAATTGTTGCAGGTCAAAATCAATATCTGATGTTTGATATATCCCACGTATATTGTATATGCTGGTATCGTATTTTCGGTCGCGGTTTTCCAAAAACAGCAAGTCTTGAATATTCATTGCACTTTGATTCAAGTATTCTGGTTGTGTTGCGTCAGTGCTACCAGTTTGTTCAGTTGGACCTAAATACTTGTGTACGTTGATACCAGTGCCGCCCATGGTGAACATTTCACTCATGCGACGATCCATAAATTGGTAATCCTTACTGTGGGCACCGTTCTGCCAAAGCGATATTCTGGGCACTTGTGATAAATCCTTTAATATCAAGTATTTATATCAGTTGACTTCTACTGTCATTCATGTATAATGGTTGAACTTGTTAACTTTGAGGTATATATGGCCAAGCAACGATCTACACGTAATCCCCTATTTGCTGATGAACAATACAAAGGCACAGAACCAGTCTGGAGTGACAAAAAACTCACTGATCAAGAATTTAAGATTGCGCTGATGCATGGCTTTAACTATTACAATTACTTTTATAGTGCTACTGACTTTAAGAAAGAGATTATTAATTGGTTAGGCAAGAATAGCAAGCTCAAACCAGCCGAAATTGCACGGTTTCGTGCCAGTAATGATAAGAAACTGGGGCCTACTGTGGGTGCCTTGGTACGTATGCATACTCGTGGTGCCCCACTTACTAAAACCCACGTGGAATATATTATTTCTGCAGTAAAGAAAGTCATTGCAGACATTGAGACATCTGATGTAACTGATTTTGATAATGCTATTGCCGCTAAGAAAGCTAAAAAAACGGCCAAAAGTACTGTGACACTGGTTGATGGAATTCAGGCTCGTATGTTACAGCAAGCCCGCGATACCGCGGGTGAGATTGACGGTGATTTGGATGATGCTGTTATTAATGGCAAAAATAAACTTAATGTATACAAATATTTGGCTGAAAAACAAGTCTCTAGACCAGTGGCATCTAAAATTCGTGCGATGTATATCAAGGATTACGAAGAGCTCAAGGCTAGCAAAAAACCTGGTGCAGATCCACAATTGGTGGAAGGATACAGCAATTTTACAGGGGTCAAACTTAAACGCACATTGGCCTGGTATGACAAGATGTTCAGTGATGTTGACAATTATCTCAAGCTCAAGGCACAGGACAAGAAGCCACGTAAACGCAAAGTAATTAGTGCTGACAAACTGGTTGGTAAACTGAAATATCTCAAGGAGAGTAAAGAACTGGGCATTGCAAGTATCAAAGCCACAGACATTGTTAATGCCGAACAGGTTTGGGTGTTTAATGTCAAAACACGCAAGCTGGGACGTTATGTGGCTGAAAGTGGATCGCAGTTATCCATCAAGGGCACTACGATACTGAACTTTGATGCGGTACAGAGTGTGGCCAAGACTCTACGTAAGCCCAAGGAGCAGATAACAGAGATGATGAAGGCTGGTAAAGTTAATCTACGCAAGTATTTGGACGGGATCAAAGCTACCAGCATTAAACTAAACGGGCGAATCAACGCAGATACATTGCTGTTACGAGTCGCTTAATACGGAAATCCCAGCTTAGACTGGGATTTTCTTTGACTTTTATTTCTAATCCTGGACATAAATATTGTAACAGGGAAAATTACACATGGCATCGATTGCTGAATTAAATAAAACCAAAGCTGAACTGCGCGGCAGAATACAAGACTATATCAGAATGCGATTGGGTGACGGCATGGTGGATGTGGAACTAGACGCTGAACACTACAACATGGCCATTGACCAGGCTGTAATGAGATACCGTCAACGTTCACAAAACAGTCAGGAAGAAAGTTATGCTTTCCTACCTTTGGTGGGTGAGACTCAAAGCTACACACTTCCAAACGAAATACTACAAGTAAGACAAATATTCCGCAGAGGGTTGGGCACAACTGCAGGATCAACAGGTAGTCAATTTGAACCATTTGCTAGTGGTGTATTAAACACATATTTTCTGGTCAACGGGCAAGTGGGTGGACTTACTAATTATGAATTATACGCTGAGTATCAGGAATTAGCGGTACGTATGTTTGGTGGTAACATGAACTATACCTTCAATACCGTAAACAAACAGTTGACAGTGGTGCGTAAGATCCCCAATACTGGTATATCAGCTGACGGCAGTACTGAAAATGTTTCTGAGACTGTGTTGTTATGGGTGTTCAATTACAAGCCAGAGATTTCCTTGTTGCAGGACTATTTAATCTTTCCTTGGATACAAGAATATGCATTTGCTATTGCCAAGATGACATTGGGTGAAGCTAGAGAAAAGTTTGCTACTATTGCTGGACCAAGTGGCGGTACTAGTTTAAATGGTGCGGCATTGAAATCTGAAGCCAAAGAGTCCATAGATAAATTAGAAGAAGAATTAAAACTATATGTGGACGGGTCACAACCATTGTCCTTTATTATTGGATAATCATGAGACTATTTGAAATCATAATGGAAGGTGGCTATGGCAAAGGCACCGAACGTTTGCAACAGACCATATTAAAGCCACGAGTAATTGGACCAGCATTAGAGATAGCTCAAACTTTTACTACTGATTTTAATCAATGGCTGGCACGTAAAGGGTTGAGTCCAATCAAAATGGGCAAGCCCACTGGTAGTAGCGCACATTGGGAAACTGATTCAAAAGACCCACAGCGGCAAGAAGTAATCTATGGTGATATTGATCTACAAATGATAGCACCAGCATACGAAAGTTTATCGCCAGGTGCATTTAATTCTTATTGGAATAAATTAGCAGATCAGTTTGTTAAAGAAGTACAACCAGATTATTTAGATTTAGATCCTGTGATGGGAACTAAAATTGGCCATCCTGTATTAAAAATTCCCGAAGGTTATGTTAAAGTGGATCTTATGTGGCATGAGGAACGTTATGCCGCATTTGGACGAGCTAGAGTAACTCCTGAACGTGGTCTCAAAGGATTGTTGTGGGGTAATTTATTCAGTGGACTGGGAGAAATATTAGGACCTGGTATCAGTATACAACACGCTGGCGTACAGCTCAAGATGGTTGGTAAACAAGCGGTGCCGTTTGCTAATAGAAAAGACACTCAATTGGTTACTATAACCCACAACCCACAAAAAATGTTTTTGGATCTGTTCGTATGGATTGCACAACAACAAGGTAAAGACAATCCCAAACCCAGTAAATCATTGATTGCCAATCCTGGGTTACTGGATTTGGAAAATCCACAGGTCATTGATGTGGTCAAAGGAATCAAAGCATTTGCTGAAAGCTGTCAACGTAATCGTTTATATGGCAAGGGGTTGTTGGATAAATTTAGTTCGGCTGAGGATTTTTTAACCCAATTCATTGCACATTATAAACAAAAATCTGAAGCTGAACTGGCAAAGACCAAATATGCAACTGCGGTGGGTGCTGGTGCAGACAGAGCAGCCAATGATCTACGTAATATACAAACTGGTCTGAACAAAGTCATCGGAATGTTCCAATAAGTTATTGACATAGTAAGTTTATGTGTTTACAATAGCATAAAGGACATTAACTATGAGCAAAATTATTGCAATCTGTGGTTGGCAAGGCACCGGTAAAGATACTATAGCTGATTATTTGGTAAACTTCCATGAATTTCGTAGAGATAGTTTTGCTTCCACATTAAAAGATGCTGTATCAGCAGTATTTGGATGGGATCGAGAATTACTTGAAGGCCGCACAAAAGAAAGCCGGGCTTGGCGTGAAGAAGTAGATGTTTGGTGGGCGAATAAGCTAGGTATGCCAACACTTACTCCCAGATGGGTATTGCAATATTGGGGTACCGAAGTATGTCGCCAGGGATTTCATAATAATATTTGGGTAGCTAGTTTGGAAAATAAACTACGTACCAGCAAAGACGACATTGTTATTAGTGATTGCCGTTTTCCCAACGAGATTGCCACTGTCCGTGCCGCTGGCGGATCAGTATTGTGGGTTCAGCGTGGTAAATTGCCAGAATGGTATGCATGTGCATTAACAGAAAATACCACACATGAAGATGAGCAGTATATTCTTTATGACCATGACAAAACCATGGCGCAAAAGTATCCCAATACTCATGCCAGTGAATGGGCCTGGATTGGCACAGAATTTGATCATGTTGTTGACAACAACGGAAGCATTGACGAACTATACAATCAAGTCAAAGCTATTGTTTAAAAGTCTGGAACTAAATCACCTATTCTCCATCCCAACTTGGACTTGTCTATATCAACCTCACAGTTTTTACAGATAGTTTTCAAGTTAGTGGGGTGAGTATTTGATAGTTTCCCATCAATGTGATATACAGTGAGCTGTTCTTTAAATTTTGACTTAAATCCACACTTTTCGCAATTGGGTTTTTTTCGATAACCTGATCGCATCCAGTGCGGTCGTACGGTACTGGCCAATCTCTGGCATCGATGACATTTTGATCGATAGTACACTTTCCCATCTTTTACATAGTTTATTGCCAATAGTTTACTTTGGCAAACTGGACACATTGAGCGTATATTGTTCATTATCCGGTATTTACTCTAGACACCTTTAAGACGCCTTTATATGCATCATATCAGCACAAATTCCTGCACCTATAATAAATATCATTAACCATTTAAAGGAACGAATTATGCCAAGCCTAGTATCCCCAGGAATTAGCGTACAAGTAATTGACGAAAGCATTTATGCAGTGACATCCGTGGCAACGGTTCCGCTAGTAGTATTTGCGACCGCTGAAGACAAGATGACACCGTCAGGTACTACCGCAACAGGAACCACAGCAGCCAATGCTGAAAAATTATATTTAATCGGTAGTCAACGTGAACTGGTCAACACTTACGGTGCTCCGGCTTTCTACAAAGACTCCAACTCAACTCCATTACATGGCTATGAGATCAACGAATACGGCCTACTTGCTGCCTACAGCGCATTGGGTGTGAGTAATCGTGTATACATGCTCAGAGCCGACATCAATTTGGCACAGTTGATTGGAACCAGCGTCCGCCCAACACAACCACCAGAATCTGGTACAATTTGGTTAGATCTGTCAGAAACTCGTTTCGGTATATTTGAGTGGGATGTGGATACAAAGACATTTACCAATATCGATAGTCCTATTTTAATTACCAGCACAACTAACCTAGCCAGCGGTGCAGGTAGTGCTCCAAAAGCAAGTATTGGACAAATTGGGCAATACGCTATTAATACTACTAGCACCAACAATCCCATGTATTCCAAGACTTATGATAACAGTTGGCAACAACTTGGCAGCTATGCATGGCAACAGAGAACGCCATCGTTGATCGCTTCCAATGCCAACCCAACATTAGAAACCACTAATACTTTGGTAATTAACTCGGTCACTGTTACAATTACTGCTGCCACAGTGGCCAACTTGGCGGCGCAAATTAATGCCGCCAACATTACTGGTGTCGTTGCCTGGGTCAGTGCTGGATATTTAAACATTGCTCACAGTGATTTGGCCACAAGTGATGGCAGTTCTGTCAATGGTAGACTTACTATTGCCAACGGCAGTGGTACCATGCTTACTACATTGGGACTTACTGCCGGTACATATCGTCCAGCAGGATTGACAATCACTGCACATACCAACGTTCCAGCCTGGAAACCATCCGACGCATTGGCAACTGGTGGTGTTGGTCGCCGCCCAAGTGGCAGTGTATGGATTAAAACAACCAGTCCAAATGCTGGTGCAAACTGGGCGGTTAAAACATATAATGCCACTACTGAGCAATGGACAACAAATGCCACAAGCATATACAATAGCGATACTGCCTCGAATGATGCTTATGATTCAGCAGGTGGTGGAATTAACATTGCCCAAGGCAGTACTTATGTGTTGTTAAATCCAGAGGCATATACTGCACCTGTTGTTGCTGAATTTAGATTGCAAGAACGCACAGTGTCTGGTATTGTTGAAATAACTGGAACAACAACCAGTCAAACTTTTGTTAGTGGAAATACTTTCTTACTTGGTACCAGTGAGGTGGGCTCATCAACTACTACCAACGAAGTTACAGTTACATTAAGTGGTACCACAGCAACTTTGTTTGTACAAAGTATATTGGCTGCGGGACTTGCTAACTTAACAGCAGAAATTACCAGCACCGGCGCAATTAAGTTAACACATACAGCAGGTGGAACTATTAGAGCCAAGAACGTTACTGGTACGCCCCTAACTACTGCTGGATTTACCAGTGCTACAACTGGTGTTAGAATTAGAAGTGGCGATAGTTATTTAACTATGAGTAACTGGAGTGTAGCTACGTATACTGCCAGCGCACAGACCCCAACTACTTACCCAGAGTCCGGAACATATTGGTACGACAGTACAGTGGACGAAGTAGATATCATGATCCACAACGGAACTACCTGGAAGGGTTACCAAACTATCACCAATGATACACGTGGTTACAACCTAAGTTTGTGTGATCCAGCTGGTCCCATCGTAACAGCCGCCGCTCCAACCACACAAAGTGATGGCACAGCATTAAGTTATGGTGATTTGTGGATTGACACCGGTGATTTGGAAAATTACCCAGCTATGTATCGTTATGATAATGTTGGCGGTTCAGGCAAATGGCAAGCGATTGACATTGCCGACCAAACATCAGAAGCCGGTGTTGTATTTGGTGATGCACGTTGGGACTCAACCGGTACAACTGATATTGTAACTGGTACTAAGCCCAGCATTGCTGGTTTGTTGACCAGCAATTACTTGGACATTGATGCAATCGATCCAGCGTTATATCCACGTGGTATGTTGTTGTGGAATACACGTCGCAGTGGTTACAATGTTAAGAAATATATGCCTGACTACTTCAACGAAACTGATTTCCCAGATGATGTATTGCCAACGATGTCGGATGCTTGGGTTAATGCGGTGGGTAATAAAGCCAACGGCAGTCCATTCGCAGGTCGTAAAGCAGTTCGTGCTTGTGTAGCAGGTGCATTGGCGGCAGCAATAGACAATACACATGATATCAGAACCGAAGAAAGAAACTTCAACTTAACTTGCTGTCCTGGTTATCCTGAAGTTGTAGCCAATATGGTTGCTTTGGGTAACGATCGTAAGAATACCACATTCGTTATTGCAGATACACCAGCAAGATTGGCTGCTAACAGTACAGCGATATTAAATTGGGCTGATGGTAATGCTGAAGACAGTATCACAACAGCTGATCCATACATGGGTGTCTACTATCCATGGGGAGTTACAAACAATCCGTTTACCACTGGTAACACACAGATTGTTGTGCCACCAAGTCACATGGCATTGCGTTTAATTATCCGCAATGATGATGTTGCTTATCCATGGTTTGCACCAGCTGGTTTACGTCGTGGTTTAATTGACAACGCAACCAGAGTTGGTTATATTGATGCAGACAGTGGTGAACTACAAACAGTTAGTTTGATTGAGTCCATGCGCGATACTTTGTATGAGAACAAGATTAACCCAGCATGTCTATTCCCAGGAACTGGATTAGTAATGTGGGGTCAGAAGACTATGAACCCATACAGCAGTGCATTGGATCGCGTTAACGTGGCACGTTTAATTGTTTACATCCGTGAAAGATTGGGACAAATTGTTAAACCATTCTTGTTTGAACCAAATGACAAGATCACACGTGATGAAGCCAAACAAGTTGTTGAAAGTTTAATGAACGACCTGGTGGCAAAACGTGGTTTGTATGACTATTTGGTAATTTGCGATGAATCAAACAATACAACAGATCGTATTGATCGCAATGAACTATATATTGACGTAGCAATTGAGCCAATGAAAGCGGTGGAATTTATTTACATCCCACTACGTATTAAAAACACTGGCGAGATCAAAGGCGGTTAATAGCATAAAGATGTAAGTAAAATAGGGTTAGAAATAACCCTATTTTTTTGATGATAATTTCTACTCAGCGATATATTAACTATATAGTTAATGTGCCGATAATTTGCGTAAATATATTTAACTGGAACTATCACTATGTCAATTATATGTCAAATTTGCAATACTGAGTTTAAAAAAATTATTCCCTGGCAGCATCTTACAACACACGATATCGCTTCTTCTGATTACAAAGAACAATACGGCCCTTTATATAGTCAAGAAACTCTCATTAAACTTGCTGCCAGGATACCGCATAACAAAGGTCAACGGGTTATTGATCCTGTTCAACTGGCAAAACACAAAGAACACATCAAGAAACGTGAAGAACGATATCAACGAGGAGAATTTTCTCGAGGTCATACAAAAACTCCAGAGCAAAAACAAGTGTTAAGTAACTTAACTTCTGAATATGCTCGTAATAATCCAGATGAAATACGTATACGGTCGGCCCGAGCAGTAGAAACCAAAATTAAAAAAGGATATGATTTTGGCAGTAACATGCGTGGGAAAACTCACTCAGCTGCCACTAAAACCAAACTAAAAGAACTAGCGGCTAATCGTATACAGCAAAAAACCATTCAGTCTCATAATAATATTGTTGCAAAAATTGCAGAACTTAACTTGACGTTGTCCAATAATATATCTAATAACTATCTACAACTGATCTGCAATATATGTGATACTGAGTTTTCATTTACTAAACAATATTTTACCCCGTCAAAATTTAAAACGTCGATGTGCCCCACTTGTTTTCCGCGAGATATAATAAAAAGCAAAGGAGAGACAGAAATATTTGACTTTGTGCGATCTATTTGTCCCACAGCAATATCTGGTTATCGAGAAAAATACCATGCCAAAGAAATTGATATTTTTATACCAGAACTGAATCTTGGTGTGGAGTTTAATGGATTATATTGGCATTCTGAATCAACGCTGACAGCAAATGGACGCAGAAAGACTGCTGATTTTGAAAAACAACAATTGTTCAAACAGAAAGGTATTCGTATAATCCAAATATTTGAGGACGAATGGAACCTTAACCCTGCTATTGTAAAGAGTAGACTGACAAATATATTGGGCGGTAGTACTTTAAAGATTTACGCAAGAAAATGTCAAATAAAAGAAGTTAACAGTAAGGATGCTTCAGAATTTTGCAATCAAAATCATTTAATGGGGAAAGGAAGAAGCAATATACGTATTGGGTTATACCACCAGAATGTTCTGGTATCATTGATGACTTTCACCAACAATAACCTGTCAAGGAAATTGACAGGAGTTTGGGAGATAAATCGATTTGCTTCCTTATTAAACACCAACGTAGTTGGGGGAGCAAGTAAACTCTTTAAACATTTTCTAAATCATTATACCCCCACAAACGTAATATCTTACTCGGACAATAGATGGTCATCAGGTGGGTTATATGCTCAATTGGGTTTTGCGAAAATAAGTGACGGAGTTCCAAATTATTGGTATGTGGAACCAAATATAGTTAAACGAATACATCGATTTACTTTACGAAAAACAAAAACAGACAATCAAGAGTTAACAGAGTATCAAAATCGAACTGCACAGGGGTTCACTCGTGTATGGGATTGCGGCAGCTCAAAATGGGAATGGCCAAACCAATTAACTGCGTAGATAATAAACCACTAAATAGAACCCAAAAAATGATGATATCCCATAAATATTATTATATAGACACCAAGGAGTAATATTATGTCAATTGCCAGTTTAAACAAATTTACAGTACCATTAGCCAGCAACCAGAGCGCCAGCAGTCAAGGCATGTTGATGCCGAAATTGCAATATCGCTTTCGTGTCAGCTTGGAGAATTTTGGCGTAAGTACTCCCAGAACAGAACTTACCAAACAAGTCACAGAAGCCAAACGTCCCACAGTGACATTCACTGATATTACGATTGATACATATAACAGCAAAATTAAACTGTTGGGTAAACCAGATTGGGGTGATTTTTCAGTTACATTCCGTGATGACGTTGGTGGTAATGTCAGTAAGTTGGTTGGTGAACAACTACAGAAACAATTCGATTTCATGGAGCAAGCTTCGGCTGCTTCAGGTATTGATTACAAATTTGTATCACGTTTAGAAATGCTGGATGGTGGTAACGGAGCAAGTACACCAAACATCCTGGAAACCTGGGAAATGTATGGTTGTATTTTAACATCAGTAGACTACGGCGGTGTAAATTATTCCAGCGGTACTGAGATGGTCACAATCGCTTGTACTATTAAGTTTGATAATGCAGTACAAACTCCAAATGGCAGCGGTGTTGGTGCATTAGTTACTCGTGCATTGGGTACTGTGGCAACAGGTTAATAGTAATAACCACAAAAAGCCCAGTTCTGAACTGGGCTTTTTCTTTGACATAAATAATTGATAACGGGAATAAATTATGTCTTTAGTAGACCAATTACTTGGTGTGTCAGGATCAGGACTTCTTAGAAGTTTGGGATCTAGTGAAACTGTTAGAGATTTCAGACACGCATCAAAATTATTTGTAGCAAATAACTATGAATTAGCACCCAAGTACGGTTGGCTATATCATGTGTTCTTTAAAATAAATCCCAACGTAATGTTGAGAGGTATGCCATTAAAGAACATTGAAGCTGGTATGCTGGTCAAGAGTGTGGATTTACCCAAGTTTAAAACCAACAGTAAAACACTTAATGCATATAATAAAAAACAAATCATATTGGGCAAGATAGAATACGAGCCGGTCCAAATTGTATTACATGATGATAGTGCCAACGTAGTTAGAGATATGTGGAAGGACTACTTAAGATATTATTGGAGAGATGGCGATAACGATATCACTAAATTTCCATTAAAAAATACATACGATACACGTAGAACAGACAAGTGGGGATTTACTCCACAGCAAGCTGGCTCAGCAGAGAACTTTTTTACCAGCATAGACATTTACAGTATGACTAACAAGAAGTTTTCTAAATATGAATTAGTTAATCCCAAAATTGATAGCTTTGCTCATGGTAAACATGATGCCAGTCAAGGTACCGCCACACTGGAACATTCAATGTCTATAAGTTATGAGTCAGTGATATACAGTAATGGTTCCACCAATGGTGGGAAAATTGATGGATTTGGCAGAGAACATTATGATACACAGCCCAGCCCATTGAGCCCATTGGGTGGCGGCACCAAGAGTATTACTGGGCCAGGTGGATTGATTAATGCGGCGGGTGATCTTGCAGACAATATATCCAGTGGTAACTTTGGTGCGGCGGCACTGGGTGCATTACGCTTGGGTAAAAATTTACAAGGGTTTGATTTTAAAGCAGTTGCCAAGGGTGAGATACAAAGTGCGGTAAGTGGTTCATTGCGTAATACTGCCAGTGGTCCGTTTAATTTCCCAACACCAACTACATTTAATGTGGGTAATACCATAACCAAAGCATTGCCAAGTTTCAATTTTAAAACTGCACCGGTCTCTGGCAATTTTACTCCACCACCCACTGGAGATTAACCCATGCCAACTTATTCAAATATACCAGCCAAAAGTAAAACTGAAACAGAAAATTATTTTGATGATTACTTTGTAAAACAAACCACGGTCAGTGGTAACTTTTATGATTCTGCTATTGCATTTTTTGAAAGACAAACTAATAACAAAGAGTCAGCGGCCGGCATGGTTGCTGCCTTATTGGAAACTATTAGAAGTCAAAATTTAGATCCAAATGTCATTATGGATAAATTTAAAAAAATGTCAGCCGCAGAAATCAATCAATACATGGTGGCAGTACTCAACTACAACAGAAAAAATACTAGTTTTCTAGGATATAAGGCACCAAAACGTCCCAATATATTAGTGGACCGAACGCTGTTGCCATAATATGGGAAAATATATACAGGGTAAGTATGTGCTAAAAAACCCAGGCAAATATTCCGGCGACAAGGTACCCACATATCGCAGTTCATGGGAATGGGCCTTCTTTCAATTTTGTGACAACAACCCAGCAGTAATTAATTGGGCATCAGAATCTATTTTCATTCCTTACTTAAATCCAATAACCGGTCGCAAGACTATCTATATACCAGACGCATTAGTGGTATATGTAGATAAGAAAGGTCAAAAACATGCTGAGTTGGTGGAGATCAAACCCAGCAAAGAAACCACTATGGAAGCAGCCGGCAAGAGTGCCCGAGATCGTGCCATGGTGGTGGTTAATCATGCCAAATGGCAAGCCGCTAGTAAATTTTGTAAACAACATGGATTGACCTTTCGCATCATAACTGAAAAGCAATTGTTCCATCAAGGCACGATGCCATCAAAGAAAGCTAGACCCCCTGCCAAACGAAAATAAATAGAGTATGACTAAAAAATTAGCAGAATTATTTAATGTGGATGAAGTTTCTGTAAATGCAACTACAGATGATGTAAATTCAACTACTGACACACCCGAGACTGCGGATCCTACTACTAATTCATTGGCTATTGCTACTATGCAAGCTGTGGACTTAACCCTGGATAAGATTGACGAAGCATTGCCAGCTATAACAGATCTGGATGCCACTGATGCTGAATTGGATGAGTTAGCTGATTTGGCCAAAGCTAAATTTAATGATTTAATAGATCTGGGTATGAATGTGGAACCCAGAGTCAGTGGCACAATATTCCAGACTGCTGGGGTATTACTGGGTCATGCCATATCAGCTAAACAAGCCAAGATTGATAAAAAATTGCGTATAATTGCTTTACAGATACAAAAGGCTAAATTAGATCAAAGCCTAAACAAGAAAGCTTCAACTGAAGAACCCGACGAAATTGAAGGAAAAGCCACTGTGGTTGACAGAAATAGCCTGCTAAAGACAATATTGGCAGATATGAAAAAACCCAAAGTTTAATAAATACATAATGACAGGATCACACAACTATGACTAAATCACTACAACATTATCTAACCGAAAGCGCAAAAACTTTTAAGTTCAAAGTAAAGATCGCTACGGATAGTTTATCTGAAGAACAAATTGCAACTATAGAAACCCAGCTGGCCGCATACAAGATGATGAATATGAGTAAACCCAAACGTTTACCAATTCAGGACAATCCATCTAGTTTTGAAAATTTAGGGGCGGTTACTGTATTCTGTATGGATGTGGAATTGGCATATCCAGCCACTGATGTACAAGTCAAAGAGGCAGTTAGACTGGGATCTGGATGTGCTGGGAATCACATCTACGTGGGTAGTGAAGGGCAAGAACAGGACACGGTAAGAGTTGACTATGATAAGAAAGACGGCAAAGCCGTTCTAACTCAAGACTATGAGAAATCTGATGGTAGTGTTAAAGAACTGTACGGTGATGAAAACATCAAGATTGTTCTTAAGGATTTGGCCGGTAAGAAACGCAAATATGAATTTGAAATATTAAACAAAGATCAGGTTAAAACTACTAATGATCTACCGCAAGGCACTAAAAGCCCTATTGGTAGTACACAGAACAAATTACCTGACCCAATGAAAAGGAAATAACACCATGCAGATGAAAAACGTATTAGATCGCTTGACAGAATTAGCCAAAGACAATCCCAGCCCAGATGTAAAACAGGCTATGGAAAATACTCGTCGCATGAGTGTTGTAGAGGGTGCTGATGTTGTTGAAGTACACGAAGGTGTGGCGGAAGGTAGTTTAGAAGAAGTAGACCGTAGAGGATTCTTAAAAGGTTTAGGGGCCGCCGCAGGATTAGCCGCAATGGGCGGTGCCAAGGCTGCAACCAGTCCCGATGATGACAGCTGGTACAAGATTGGACAACCATATGATAACAAGGTTACCGCAACCCGTACTGTAACGCAGACTGATAATCAACCGTCAAAACTGACTGATCGAATCTCTAGTGTTAAAGGCCCTAATAGCAAAGGGGAATACCTTGTGACAGTGATACATGACAATGATATTGTTTCACATTATGTTACAAAAACTCCCCCAGCATCTTGGATGAAGGGTAAGCAAGCCTACCCACAAGTAGCAAGTGTAAAGCCGGGTGTGGCGGAAGGCGAGCTTGACGAAGGATGGAAAAGTGCATTAGGTGCTGCTGCGTTAGCAGGAACTATGGCATTAGGTGCAGCAGGCGCAAATGCTCGAGTTGTCCCCGGACAAGATCCTGGTCCTGGCATTAACCGCTTGACCGGCAAGCCTATTGCAACTCAACAAGCAACTGACACAGCTCCTGCAGAAGCACCAAAAGGCTTTAGCAAAGACTATTTACAAAAGGCTGCAGATCCAAATCGTTTTGGTAGATATATGATCAGCGTTGAAAAAGCACAAGAACTGCTGAAACAAATGAACGAAGGTGTGGCGGAAGGCTTAGGAACAAGTCCAGACAACCTATTGGCTCGTACAGGTATGAACAATGCACATAAATTTCCTAGAAAAGGCCAAACCAATCTAGGAAATATCCCAGCAATGAATACACCAGGTAATAGTCCCGAAACAGATGCTTATGCCGATCGGCAAAGAGCCGCCCGCCCGGGCGATCTTAAAGCCGCTATTAAAGGTCAACTTGGTAAACATCGCAAACCTAATTTACCAGAGCAAGGTGTGGCAGAAGGCTATTTTTCAGATCAAGATGTTCAAGAGAAAGATAGGCGGTATGCTGGTACAAAAGCATATCACGCCAAGAACAAAGCTGAAAAAGAAAAGACCGCCACAGATGCTAAAACAGCGTTTGATGCTAAATTCGGCGGTGGCAACCCAGCCAGTGCTCTTAAGATCAGAGAGCAAAGCATGACAGAGGGTGTTAACTTTGCTGAAATGCATCGCAC